>JAESGV010000377.1_pt1 | contig 19695 bp, 19 predicted proteins | sample 9269781 | NCBI WGS metagenome assembly JAESGV01 (sample SAMN15741586, study PRJNA653496) | algae metagenome | isolation source: Tildeniella torsiva UHER 1998/13D and co-occurring heterotrophs from... | place: Slovakia: Slovak Paradise National Park, Hrabusice, Kosice Region | collected 2000-01-01
AAACCAGCCGTGTTCAAGTACTTGGACGAAAAGAATCTTAAATATGAAGAAGTTAACAATGGTACCATTAGTGTTACCCTATAAAATAAAGAAATGCAATTCTTTCATGATCGATTCCAAAATAAGAAGATGTTTGACCTAAAAATAATGAGGCCTGTGGTGAACCAAGACTTGCATACTGGTGACGTAACATCGATCGTGCTAAAGGATGTATATGATTTTGTATTTACGTTAGTGCTGGGGATTGTTTTTGCACCTTTATTAATTGGTTTTGTGATAATATATCTTGCATGGCTGCAAGAGTTTGTCGTTATTCGATTTGATAGAAAATCTGCGTCAATGTTTATTCAACGATATCAATATTTTACATGGTGGAAGTACATTGAAGAGAAAATACAATTCAAAGAAATAGAAGAGATACAAGTCGATGCAGATTACACAGGAGAGATAGGCACATCGAAAGTAAAGATTGTGAAAAAGGATGGAACGACTACGTACATTAGTAACAACTTGTTATCTGTACAAGATGGTCAAACGATTACGAAAATATTAAGTGAAGAATTCATTCGATCGACAATGACCAGTGCATCGTTGGTGTAATAAATTATCTATAATCAAAACTAATTTGTGACGAATGTGCCGTCGCTGCTTCTTATTCCTGTGTGCGTCTCTAAGATCTACTATCACAATGGAGAATCGCTGGACGATTTAATCAGAGATCTTGTTATTGACATTAAACCTCCAAGCGTTTCTTAGTTTTGCTCGACATATGACTATGTATTCTATGTCATCTGCTACCGAACTATTACTACATCGAAAAAAGTTTTAACCATGTTAATAGTTTTGCATTTTCTCCTCAGGTACCTAAACTTTGTTATAACTTTGGTAGGAATTTTTTCTTCATTGCTCATTATATCTTGTATTTTTTCATTTCTCTCCAAATAGTGTCGAATCGGATCCACACGATTCATTGCATGTATCGCTGCGATTAACTCACTTACGTACATTAGTCGTGTTTGAAGGTCATGTCCTTGATATGTCTGTTCTAGCACAACTAGTCCCTCTGGATACTTTATCTCGTTTTTCAGAAATTCTTTCTCCATTTGTTTTTCCATCTCTAGCACAGCTTCCATGATCCTAGCAAATTCTGAATTTAATTGTGACTCTATAGAAATAATATCGTCAAAACGTAAGAGCTCAAGAAGAGGACAAACAGCAGTAATCGTTCTCAAATAGTGTAATATTGCATGATCTTGATTTCTAATTGTATTCCACGATTGACCACCTCGCATGTTGAATATTTTTAGAGGGTTATGTACCGCGCCTAGGTTTATTGCTTTTATTGCTGTTTCTAGGACTTCATCAGCATGAATAATCAAATCTTTCTTGATGAGTCGTTGTAGCGCTTTGCTAGCCCGTTTCACTGGTTGATATTCCATCTTTAAGACAAAGATTCTTGTTAAAAGTTTTACTGCATCTTTAGAACAAATGTACTCGATGTTTGAAGGGCTTGCAAGTAGGGCAAGGACTTTCATGGCAGGACAGTGAATTCCCGTTCTAATGAGCAATATTAGATCCGTTAACACTGTTTCTTGCTCGTCAGTCGAAAATCTTTTTATAAAATCTACTATAGCGTGTTCGGTGTGCCAGTATCCTAGTGCATAACGAAAGAATTCCAGTGATTTTTCTCTACGTAACTTGTGCGACAGTGTTGGGTGGTCATGCAGCGCAATGAGGCAACGAATTGTTCGGATAACGTTCTTAACAGAGTTGTCTTCTTTTAAGAGTGTGTACATTGGTTTGTTCTCGTCGAGCACCAGAATTGCTTCGTCCATCAGTGTTGACATATCGTGTTCGTTTTCTGTTTGCGACATTTTCTTAGTTGAGCAAAGTTACAATTAAACAGTTTTAATTACCAAATCTACGAAGTGCATCTCTTTTGCCAAAGCATGAATGTACTTTGATTCTCTCCAATTTGTCCATTTCCTCTTTAATTGACTAGGAATACAGTACATCCAATGTATAAATGGAACATCTCTTTTCTCGCCAGAATTGAGGTCAATCACATACATTCTCTTGCTCTCTGTTCCTACCAATATTCTTTCTTCATCAAGTATCATCGAGTGAGTCAACCCTCCTTTCTCCATTTTCAACAGTGTCTCTGTTTCCCCTGTGATCACTGATGTACTTTCCAAGCCACAAAACGTTCTCGTTAACACGGTATTACCAACAATGTGCGTATCTGCGCTACACATATTTACTCGAATAGCTCTCCTAGCTAATTTATTCTCCAAATCAAATGTTTTTATTTTGATATCACCCTTTAGTCTTGCACTCTGGACAAACACAAAAAAATGATCAACAGTTGTTAAGGTGCACCGATCAGCTAAAAAATTGGACAATTTTTCTTGATAAAGAATAGTTTTAGATTCAAGATCGAATAGTGTTAACATGTTAGAATCCATGGCACAAAAAATAAAATCGGTGACGTGAGCGAATAGTGTATGGTAATATACAGTAGATGACCATAATCTAAACACGCGAGTTAATGCGATGCTATGCGTTACAGATTTTGTACGAATATCCCACACCTCTATGGAAGAATCGTGCATCAGTGCAAATTGGTGAGAGTTTATGATAGCAGGCTCTCTATGGGGAAGGACATTTTTCGTGAGTTCGATTTCATCAGTATAAATATTATACACTGTGAATGTTTCGTTGCTGCAGAGTAGGAGCGATGTATCGTTTAGTCGGTCATTGTACGCGCATGCATGTACCTTTTTGTGAGCTTTCAACTCGTGAGCTCGTAGACTATAAGAGTATATTGTGTTTTGGGTATCATAGAGTATAACACGCGATATATTGAGCATAAATATATGTGAGATTGTAGTGTTGAGTTTTGCACGCGAGATTAGTTTTCCGTCGTTGTTAATCAGCAGCAACGAGTCGTGAGTGTGTGCCACCGCTACTGCGTATGTGTTACCAGTGTCTACGAGCGTTAACTGAACCACGGTGCTCTGTAGATGCGTCATGTCTGTTTGTGTTGTAATTTAAATGGAACAAAACTATTGTTGAGGTTGTTTACTTGCTAAAGATGAATTATAGGCTTCACACTCCTCATTTAAGATGGTGATTGCATTCCTCATAAACTCTGCTCCGTTTCTATTGACCCAAGTTTGTTTTACGTTTTCGCTTTCCAAACATTCGTTCATTAGTCTAACCAAGTACATAAACTCCATCTCTGCAAAGCATGAGATACATAAGACCTTGCAGTCATAGTATTCTGCTGGTGAAATGAGTTCATTTAGTCTTGCTTGGATAAGAGTATTTAACGAGGATGCGACAATGGTAACGTTTTGTGGTTCGATATCTTCCTCCGTAATTCTTCTTTGCTTTGGTACTTGCTTGGTCTCGGATAGTGAAATAGCTTCTGGATCAAATTCATATTCTTTCAAGTACTGTTCGTATGCACGTACAAGTCTTCCTACGTTCCGAGTTGTGTCTTCGAACTCCTTGTCGACTTGATTCCATAGTCCCCATCCATCGTTTTCTTTTCTACATTTGTTCACTTTTTTAAATCCTCCTCTTTTCTGAACCTGCTTGTACAGTTCGAACAAGTCCAATATTTTGTGATTGAAAACAGGCGCTTTGTCCGGGTAGTCATCGTTTTTCAAGTGTCGACCAAACAAGTCATAGTAGAATGCTCGTGTGTTTGTGTCAGCGCCTTCTGGCATAAACCTTTCGATGTATCTAAGGTCTTCAGAGTCTTCACGTTGCATAACTATTGGTGGCGGCTTTATTTCTGTACAGAAAGCAATGATGTTACCTGTCGAACTCTTTTACCAAAAAGGTCTCTGCTTTCGACGTTGGTGGGCCTAAACTATTTGACCAAATTTCTGCAGAAACTGTTCGTTTCGTGCTCGTTAAATCTTTTTCTTCTCTTATTCGTTGTATTCTCTTCTCTCGTAGAGCATCTCTTCCGATTTGGAAATGTTCTGTATAGGAGAGCACATGGAAGATTTTGTTCTTGTAAGTCCTACTCCTGTTTCGGAGGTTGTTGGTCCTGTAATAACAATATCGCAATCCTCGCATTTTTTATCGTGCTTGGTTATGGCGATGCGCATCTTTTGTATGTGTTCTGCTGCCTCTGTATGGTGGCCCATGATTTTTTTCAGTTGTTGGTCTGTTAATAGATGCAACGCCTCTCCGTCAATATCATTTTTAACGAAACAACCTGTAGACAGTTAATAAGGATTATTTTTGTTTCGTACTTTCATACTGCGACATGCCGTTCTCCACTAGCCAACAAGAAACGTCCATTGCAGTCCAATATTTTGAAGGTACATCTTCCCGTGTAATACCAGTGTTATCGGGCCTATTCTGGATACGGTCCTCTTCCGATACAGAGTCCATTAAATCAATACCTGCAGACTGCGATACTCCCATGCAACAAACCAGTCCTCTTAGTGTGATGTCTACTGTCGTGCGTTCTAATGAGGAGTTTATTACAGAAAACCTTGGTTGACACGGTAAATGTGACACAAACAAAAGCCGAAGAAGGCCAATAGATGTTTTTGTACAATTTAGAAAAGACAAAGTTTATCGAAAAGATTGTCGTCCTCTAGTACCAGCAAGAGTTCTTGATGTTGTTTTCGCTGTGGCTGGTCGCTTCTTAGGCTTAGCTGGAATTGGTTTCTCCTTGACAAGCCCGCTGCTGTCTTTTCTACAGCTTGCTAGCCGTTTGATGACTTCGTTCAAGTTTTTTCGATCAGTTTCTCTTTGATTGTCTAATGTTTGATATCTCTTTTTGCTATTTGGAATCCCATCAAAGTCAATTCCTCCTGAGCCATTTGCGGGAATTCCGTTCAGCTTCTTTCTCTTTTTTACAGCTGTTTTCTTTGCTACTTGCGGCTTGGTAGCTTCTGGCTGCCGTGAAAAGCTATTAAAGATTTCATACTTGTGTACTCGCTCATTCATAAACTCTTCATCACTAAAGTAATCATCATCTTCATCTTCGTCCTCATCAACACCGCTATTGCTAGCTCCTGTCCCATCGTCACTAAATATCTCACTTTCAGAATCTGTTTCAGTTTCTTCTTCATCATCACCGTTCTCCTCGTCAGGCGTGCTATCACGAATACTTATCATCTCTTTATCTAGTGTAGATTGGCTCACTACAATCAAGTGCTGATACTTTTGCAGAATATCAGTGTTCTCTCCTCTTTCAGCTGTATGACTAATCTCACAGCATCCATTCTTTACATTAAGACCACTATCAAATCGGAGTGCTTGTGTGTTACAGCAAGGATAAACTCCAGCATTAGCCCCTCGCTCAAATACGGGATCTTTCTTGTGATATGTACATTTGTTATAATCTGCCCCAGCAAAGTGGTTCTTACATCTTAGACAAAAAAACGTATGCACTAATCCCCAACATCGCCAGTATATTTCATGCCATGTTAGATCGCACTTCTTTTTCAGATTGACAAGATATAAATTAACATTCCACCGCGTATCGGGAACGTGTTTCGATATTACTTGTCCATGATAGTCTATGTGTATCGGAGCTTTGGGGCATGTTGCCCATTGAGCTTGGTTCGTTGTGTAAAGCTTCTCACAAACACTACATCGTAGTAGTGTATTTGATCCATCTTCACGAGTGAGCAATGTAGCTAGTTTTTGTTGAAATAGCCTGCTCAGAATTTTATCTTTTCGATCTCGTAATGCTTCTAGCTCCTCATCGGTAAATTGCTGCGCTAGTTTTTCAATTAAAACGTCATTCATACAGTCTAGTTCTATAGGAAGATTTATAATCTCTTGTAACCGTTCTTTCACAAACTCTATTGTACTCTTAACTAAATCATCCATTCCCAAAAAAAAGGACGATATGAGTATTGATATAGCCCATGAAACTTCTAGCTTTACAAATAGCTGCTGGGCATCTTTTCGCGACATACTCATGTAGTTTGTTAGCCACTGGAAGATGTTTACGTCACAGTGAACGGCAATATCGACATCGTCACATGAGGATTTGTCTGTTAAGTAAGAACGAAAGTATTTCATCTCGCGTAGAAGTATCTCTCTAGAGCATTTAAAATCTTTGTTTACATGATTTGTTTCGTCGTAAACGTGAATAACGACTTGATCTGGATCGTTTGAGTAATCATCGTACGTTCGTAATGAAGAAGTTGTTCGTATCTCAGAAATAGTCTCTTCATCGGAGCTGGAAGTTGAGTCGTCGAGAATGTTAATACTGTTGGAATCCTCACTACGTGCGCTGAGTCCTCCTAAATTTCCATATGTTGCCGTCGTGTGATTAGAACTCGTTGAGTTGATACGATTCAGCGCAGATACATGCTCATTTTCTGGCTTACTGAGCGGAAACGTTTTTCTTGGCGTTGTTGAAGATGGTGGAGCTCCATTGAGAACTGCCGAAGAAGCAAAGTCAAAGATTTTTCGTTTTGTACTACTAGAGCTTTGTGGTCTGACTAAAATATAAGCTAATGTGAAAGCAATTACTCTTGCTCTCCAGTCCTCCCCTTGAGGGAACATTCTGTCTCAATGTACTACTTTTTGACGATGTAGATACTCGTTGCGCTGATATGTTCAAACTTGCAAGCTGATGCCTCTTTGGAATCGAGAAGCTAGGTGTCTCCTTACGAAGGCCATCCATTGCTTGTTGAAGAGACAATTAGCTAGGTAGGTCAACCACCTAGGAACAAATTATTTACAGAAATTAGGCTTTATGGAATGTATAACCTTCTGTTTCAAGTATCTGCTTCACCTTCTTGTTTAATGGTTTGGGACCACAATACACAACCAAAGAGTTACTTGATGGATGTGGCATGTGAGTTCTAATCATCTCGTCGTTAACATGTCCACGAAGACCAGTCCACTCTGTGTGAGGTTGGCTCAAAATTGCGTTAAACTCAAACTGTGGGTATTTCTGAGCCCATTCTTTCATTCTATCATAGAAGATGATATCTTGTTCAGTTTGATTTGCAAACAAGATCGAAATCTTGGTATTTGGACTCTCATTTAGTGTTCGTTCTATCAATTGGATCATTGGTGCCAAACCTACTCCACCTGCAATAATACCGACATGATCATACTTACCGAGCTCATGCTCTCGCTTCCACTTAGGCGCTGAAACACTAATCGTTTTTCCGACATCAAGATTGAGCAAGTAGTTTCCTACTACACCTTCTGGATATACTTTAACCATAATTTCAAAGTAGCCCTTCGTTGCATGGTGCGTAATAGGCGTGTAATTCCTCCACTCATGTACACCATTTATTTCAACTGCAACACTTACAGCACTAAGGATAGGATTTTGCAGTGTGTTATCGTGTGGAAGTTCAAAGCGAAATAATACGACCGGATTTCGAACACCTTGCGTTAAGTTTTTTTTGTGTACGAGTTTGCAGTCCATTACAGCTCGTGTACCGGTTACACCACGTTTTGCGAATGGCAGATGTCTCCAGATGTTGTTCATGATATTTTGTTTGAAAGTGGGAGCGGGGTTTTTGCGTCGCAAAATTTTATTTGAACTTTTGCAATGTGGGCACAGGAGTTAGGGCACCTTGATTGTAAGGGAGGATGCAAATCGCATTGCTCAGCACTCATTACTTCAATATTTTATTTTTATAAACTGCGAATAATTCGTAAATTGAGATTGCTAAGGTTCTTCAAATTTGCACCAACAGCGTGTAGCGTTGAGGAAAACGGCACCCTTTCGTTTTATGTACTACAGCGCTTAGCAGTTCACGTCATGGCAGTTATTAGCCTGTTTTTCGGAGATCTGCACATTGCAAGTTGCCCAGAACAACGTCAAAAAATGTTCAAAGTATTAGTTCTCGTGTCTACCATCGCATTAGTCAGCGCTCTCCATGGCATTGCTGTATTAACACCAACAAGGGGTAACAACGTAAGGGGAGTCATAAGATTCGCAGAAATTGGTAATACAGTCGCAGTCACCGGATCCATTACCGGATTGAAGCCAAATAGTGCCCATGGTTTCCATATTCATGAGTTCGGGTACGTCAATGTTTTTAATTCTTTACACCTTGTAGTGACATCACTGGCGACACAGGATTGGCAACAGGAGGTCATTATAATCCACTCAACACACCCCACGGATGTCCAAAAGAAAGCAACATCCACACTGGTGACTTTGGTAATATTACAGCCGATGCTCGCGGTATCGCATCTTTCTCATTCGTCACAGATCATATCAGCTTGGATTTTACAGCGAAAAATTGTGTTTTTGCACGTGGTGTTATTGTACATGTCAACTTTGATGATTGTATCTCACAACCTGTCGGCAATGCTGGAGCACGTTTGGCACAAGGTGTTATTGGTGTTGCGTCAGATGCTCCACCAACTACCAAACCTCTACGATATTAAATTTGAAGCGCATTAAATCATCTCTTATTCAGTCAGATGTACCAGTTACACTTTTGCTGTCATGAATTGCTTTATCGACAGTCTACTAATAGATTAGCCACGTAATTGTTAATCACTTACGTATTGTTTCTGGGCATCTATTACGTGTTTGTGTCGAATCATCGGAGTTTCAGTTGTCAAACGTAGCTTTACAATCACTTTTGTGCCTTTTTTATTCAGTGTTCTGATTGCTGACGTTTGACAGGCTTGCAAATACATTGCTTTGTACAAGAAGAACACTAGGACGTTACTCTCCCTATGAAGAAGTCTGACGTAGACCCTCTGTCAGAACTTCAAACGACGCGATTTAAAGACGATGATTGGATTCTTCCCAAACGCTACAAAATCAATGGACTTGTAGGAAGTGGCGCATACGGTAGCGTAGTAAGCGCAACAGACCTACGAACTGGTGAGGAAGTAGCCATAAAGCGAAACCGCGATATTTTCAAATCTCTAGAACAAGATTATAATGCCGTTACACCTACCGAATCACTCCCTAAAGCTATAGTCCCAACAAACCGTTCCTGTATCTCGCAATTACGTGTATTGCGCGAACTCAAAGTATTACTCCACGCCAAACATGAAAATATTGTCAAACTATTAGAAGTTGTACTACCACCGTCGTTTGAACAATTTAGTGACGTTTACATCGTTACTGACTTGTACGAAGCTGATTTACGTGATGTACTAGAGTCACCCAATACACTAGATATCGATCAAGTTCGGTACATGATGTACCAGTTACTAGGTGCTATACAACATTTACACGATAGTGATATTGTTCATCGTGACTTGAAACCAGAAGTATGTTTTTTTACAATATTTTTAACAATAGAATTTACTGGTTAATAGTGACTGCAAACTAGTGTTGTGTGATTTGGGACTTGCTCGCGGGTGCAATTTTGAAACCAATGTTGATAAAAAACTAGAAAAAGTGACGCGACTATCAACAAACTATGTTCAGACTCGGCCCTACCGCGCACCTGAATTAATTCTAAATAGTTCCTATGTTGGCAAATCAACAGACATATGGGCAGTTGGTTGCATACTTGCAGAAATGTTAAATCACGGACAAATACTATTTAACGGAGCGACAAACCAAGAACAAATATGTTGTATAATACAGCTTATGGGCACACCTCCTCCGCAAGAAATTCATGGTTCCCAAGCCGCTCACGAATTCATAAAAAAGTTGGAATATATCCAACCCAACGACGAGTGGTATTTGGAAGTATTTCCAAGACATGCCATTGATCCACTGGCACTAGATTTAATGACGCGTTTATTAGCGTTTGATCACAATAAGAGAATTACTGCGGAAAAAGCACTAGAACATGAGTTTTTCGCATCGTACAAGAATGCTCCCATGAAACCACCAACTAGAAAATTTAATTTTGATTTTGAGAAATGTTTGATGGTCAAAACAGAAGAAGAAATTGTTACGTATGGTAATCTTGTCAAGAAAGAATGTTATGACACCATTTTACGATTCCATGGTTTACTAGATAAAGAACCTGTTGCAGGTGAGGATGTACCCAAAAAGAAGAGTACATTCTTGCAAAAGATGAAAAAGATTCTAAAAAAGTAAAATGTAAATAAATTATTTTCTGCGAATGACAGCTGTAAAGGTCTTGATATCAAGGTTCTCCAACTTGGCGACAAAATCTGGATTCTTGATGGGTACAATTCCATTCATGCTAGTTTCGGTGTAATTACCAGCACGCAAGTCTTTGAATAAAGTTCCAAAATCTACAGTGCTTGTTTTCTGTTCAAATTGTTCCAAATTGGCAGCTCTTACCAATGTAACTTCCTTTCCATTCACATTTTGTTGGCCAAAGTTCAACAAGTGAACATTTTCTGCTAAAGGTGCAGAAAGTGGAGCAAAATCGGTATTAAACAAGTTACCATAGTTCTTGACCATAGATTGTTGCAAATCTTGGAAAACAAATCCAGAAAGTGGATAATTAGCACGATGAGCAAGTTGTGCACGTACACTACCTTGTTTTTGTACTTTTTCAACAATGATACGAACTTGAATGGGTACTTGTTCGACATCATCCATTGGATCACTTACACCTCTTCCATCATCAACAAGGCATCTTCTATGAACCATGATTTCAATACTTCCATCACTCAAACTGGCAACACCGCGAGTCGAGTTGACAACGACAGTAAGTTGTACAGTTTCATCACCAATAGTAGCATGGTAAACAAGTGGGTAAAAATTTGATGCAGTTGGGTACAAGCTCTTACTTGCATCATTTGGCCAATTTCTATATTTACGAACAAGTGACGAGAAACCATTATTTTCAGTTAGCAATTGACCATTACTCTTAATATTGGTATTGAAACGAATAATAGCTTCCTTGTTTCCTGGTAACGTACCTACCTGCAAGTTGTATTCAATGACACTTGCGTCACCATATGGTGATACAGAATCTTTATCAGATAACTTGTAAAGACGAACGTTTTCCTTGATAGGCCCATATTCTTGAGTGATTGAGTGTTCAACATCACCTTGGGAATGTACTGTTTGTGCAGTTTGTGAGATGACTTCAGCAGATGGTCCAGTGGAGCGGAAAATGTAAGCACCACTAGCTTGACCTGGTCCAGTGTAAGAGTCATACATGGCGTATTGACGAGTAACACTAATTTCAACGTTATCACGTTTGTTCTTGATCTTTTCGAGTTGACCATTAGCATATGTCAAATCGTAAATTTCATTCGAGATGATGGAATCTTGCACTGGTTTTGCAATTACTGCAGTGTTAGATTCTTGAGCGGAAACGTGAATTAAAAAGGTTGTGTATCCCAATGCAGGTACCGATGCAGCAGTTGCAAATACCAATTCAAAATCTTCAGATCCGTAATCGTAGATTTGGGAAGGTACAACAGAACCATCGAAATGTGTAACTTTGACGTTTGCTTTGTTCATTCGTATGCGAATGGTGGATGCGCGATCCCATCCTAAAGAATTGTAAACGACAACTGGAACGACATCACCATTGTTCAATTTGCGTGTTGCGACATCACTTTGTGACGCATCAACAATTTCCAATTTTCCAATAGTCGCACTTGATTTTGCAATTAATTGTAATAATGCTTTGCTGGTGACTTGATTGGCAGATGTTACTCCTTGATTCAAATATTGCAAATAATTTGCAACAACTGGTACTTTTTCAGTTCCTGTAATTCCATCGTGATGTTGTACTAGACCATTACTATACTTGGCCGAAAAGAGTTTCTCGTAATTATCATTGTATGTAATATTCTTTCCGTATCCTCTTGCTAGTGCGAAAAGAATGTCTGCTGTTCTCGTGTATCGTTCACTTTGACGTGCTCTGTTTTTCACTTCTGCACGTGAGACAAAGTATCCAGTCCAAAACGAGTTGATGTTATCGGCGTATGGGAAGAAATCACCATCAACTTGTTTGTAATCATACGTTGCGTTTTGTGTGCTACCAGCGACTGCTTTCATGTATTCGGAAACTTTGGAGTATTTCACTTGCATGTTGTACGTAGCAACGTTCTTGTTAATATAGTCAATAACTAAACTCATGTTTCCGTACATGCGCTAACGAGTGAGTATGTGTGTTGAAACTTACTGGTGCATGTTGGAATTGGAAATCGCATCCGAATGGGAACAACAAGTTATCTCCTGCTTCAGCTGCTTTGTATCCAGTTTTCCAAAGTTTGGTAAATTGTGCGAACAAGTCGGCGAACGCTTTTACAGTTTTTTCTGTGACTGGCGTGCCTCCTTGATCCCAATATAGCGGTCCTGGAGTGCAATATAAATCCCACCAGACGTGAGTAAAAATTTTCTTATCGCTTGTTGGATCAAACTTCCATAAGAAATCTAAACTGTGATCTGCTTTGAGTTTATCTTTGACTTCGAAACTGATGCGTGAGATGACGTGATAGTCTTGGTTACATGCTTTGTTGATCTAGTATGGTTAGTCGTATGGAATAAAAAAATACTTTGGCAGTTATTGGACTGAGACCGAATGGATCGACTGTCCAACCTGTAATGGGAAGCGCGTCAGCACCGAATAAATCGTTAATGAACTGATGTCCCATGGTAGTTTGGTCTATCATGGCAGAGTACGTTGGACAAGCGTCATCGTGCATGACCCAGCCTCCATTTAAAAATTCGACTTGTCCGCGAGTGTAAATGGTTCTAAACTGTTGTTGTTGAGTGGCACTGGCTTGTTTCCACCATTTTTGAAAGTATATTTGTTCGACTTGATGGAAAGTAAGAGTCTAGTGGGTTAAAAAAGTACTCTGTACATACTGGATTTTTGAAGAGGGTATCAGTAACTGTATCAAGAATGGATTTGACTTGTTGAGTAAAATACTCGTCCATAGTCATAAGCCATCCTGCATCGTCGTGCTGGACACTGGTTAGTCGGCCAAAGTGTTACTTACTGAATGTGGTACAACGTGGACTGTTAATGGTTTCGCGAGAGCGAACGCTATCAGAACACAGAGAACAGTAGCGAGGATCTTTTGCATTTTGATTTGACAGATCGTCTGATCAACCATGGCTCAGCTGTACACCGTAACAGCCAAACAAGATTTTGATAAGACCTTTGGTATTGTATGCATTGTTTGTGCTGTTTAAAGTAATATTTCGCCGCTCAACTGAAATAACAAATTGAGAAAATCCATTTGACCAATTTCTTTGTGCTAAGATGTTTCATTCAGTACAGGTGTTGTTAATTGTGTTCACCAGTCTTCGTCATCATCACTAGTAGTACCTGTTTGGAACAATAAATCTTCATTCCATGTCGTTGCAGAATCCGCAATCTTGAAATCAACTTCATTTCCACTTACTTGATTCTTTCTCAACAATCCAACAGCTTCTTCATCCGTTTCTATTCCAATTCCATTTCCATAAATCTTACAATATTCAATCATTGGATCTCCACCTTTTCCAATAAAGATACCACTCTTACACTTTGTAATTTCACACTGTTCTACATATGTCCTACACTGCGATCCAATTTCAATTCCTCTTTCTGCATCATGAATTGTACATTCTTGTAACACTGTTCTGGCACCATTCGCGATGACAATTCTTCCAGTAATGTTATTCTTGAATAACGTCGATCGTGTTTCCAAATCGGAAATTGTTATTTCACAATTTTGAAACGTGCAACGAGTGATGAATGGATCACTTTTGTCACAGATTTGTACTTGTACATTTTCAAATTGACAATCTTTAAAATGGGAACGACTATCGACTCCTGTTACGAGAACATTTCCACTTGGAAAAATGCAATTCCTAAAAGTCGCTCCTCCACAATTACTCATCGTAACCACTGGTTTCTCACGATCTTGAGGTTCGATAATCACTTTTCCCTCTGCTTTGATTTCCAAATTCTTTACCAGTGTTAAATTCTCAATATACGTTCCTGGAGAGACATGCACTAATGGAGGTCGTAATGATCGCGTAGCAGGTACGATGATTCTAAATTGTCCATCCATCATGGTAGGTAACGTTTTTGATATTTTTTGTGGTGGCGGAGAAACGATTTTTGTTAATGAACTTTTTCGTTCGAGTGGTGTATGTAACACTTCATCGCATACGCAATCGATAACTTGTTGAATCTTGTTAAAAGTTTGAATATCTTTCTCTGCGTTTTGATCGACTTTGTATTCGACGCGACCTGGTATTGGGAAAAATAGTATTTTTGTGATATCGGAAAAACTTGGTCTCTTTTGTGGATCAAGTTCTGTACATGAATAAAATAGCGTTATTAGTTCGTTCATGATCGTATCACTTGCTCGTATTTGTTCTTCGTTGGCGATTACGGGTCGCTGACCAGATAGTGTGAGTTGCATGATTTGAGCAGGATCTAAGATTGTTGCGTATGGTATTTCATGTGTAATGATTTCGTACAAAACGATTCCGTACGAATAAACGTCGATTTTTGTTGGATATGTCATATCGCTTTGGTATACTTCTGGTGCCATCCAACCTTCCGTTCCTGCGATTCCTCCCAAGTCCAAATTCTTTTTAAACACTTTTGCTATTCCAAAATCACAAATCTTGCTTGTCATTGCAGCGTCAAGCAGCACATTCTAAAAATTAATTTCAAAAAGCGTGACATACTGGTGATTTTAAATCGGCGTGAATAACTGGTGGGTCTCTAGTATGTAAGTAGTTCATTCCCTCTGCAATATCAGTTGCTATTTGTAGTTTCATCATATTTGTGAGGATGGGAAGTTTTTCCTTGTCGATTTTTGTTGGATACGCATAGTCTGGTTTTGTCGTTTTAAGTATCTTAGCCAACGTGAAAGGTGCTAGCTCCATTACTACATATACACGTCCCTCTAACTCTCCTGTTGTCCATCCCTACATAGTTTTAACGTTTTTGCGTATTACAAACCATAAAATCGACAATATTATAATGATATAGTGTGACCATCAAGTACGATTCGTTTAGAAACTCTTGGTATATCTGATCCGCGTTCGGAGAGTCTCCGTATTTGATTTCTTTAATGGCGCAGATCTGACCGTTGCATGTGCCCTCGTAAACCTTTCCAAAGCCACCAGTACCTATTGCATCGCAAAACACAAGTGATTCGAACGGAAGTTTGTACGAAGCGAGCTTGTTACGTAGTTCTTGTTGTTGCATAGACTTTGTTTGACATGTTTGACGTGATGGGTAAAACTGGCGTTGTTTGTTTAGCTAAGCTGTTGATTTATTTACAGAATATGCTTTCTACTCTCAATGTCATGCTCAGAAGCTTTGCTATCGTGCTCAGCAGCCTTAGCTAGCTCTTTTTGTGCTTTCTTCTTGTGATCAAGAGCTTTGTCAGTCTCTTTGTCGCTCTTTAACTTTTCTTTGATGCCTTCGAATACCATTGTTTGTTTTTTTTGATGATGATTTAGCTAGACACTCGTCAAAGCTTTTATACTGCGACAATTCTAAAAATAAAAGTAGCTGGGACGAAAATACTTAGCTAAATATTTACAGACTAGCTATTTTGAAGTTCCTACAGTAAAATTAAGATTCCAGGTAGGAGATACTTAGGAAGTTTAATATTCTCTCCAAATTTTTGAAGAAATGTACAGCTAGAGGTCAACTGAATTTGTTTTTGAAGCTGCTCAAATTGAGTATGAGCCCTAAACTATTATTCGCTGCGTTTCTCATAGTCTCACTAGCGAGTGCTCAAGTACCAAAGCTGGTGAACTTTTTCCAGTCACCTTATCCAGATGTCTACATGTACGAACCAGGAGCTGTGGCGTCTGCATCGCAGCTATTCGTACCTGGATTTGAGCACAACGGCACTAAGTTCACGTACACACTATTCATATACAATCTAAACAACAATGCCACTGTAGTGAAAAAGTTAGAATTCGAAGTACCAATCGAGCTTGTTCGACTAGATGGAGATGATTTAGCTGTACTGCATACAGCAGCCAAAACACGCACAAAGTACCTTGCTTTTTTCAACAGAAACCACGGTGGAAAAGATAACTGGGGACAATTAACATTGTTTAAAAATATAGGCAATCCTATGAGCGTTTCGTTATCAAATGGATTTGCTGCTTTTACTGTTGTGGAACCAAAAACATACAAAGACCAACAGGTAGTTGCAAAGAAAGATCTCAGAGGAAATACTTGGAAAATTGTTCAGGTATTTCCGCATGAACATTGGGGAACATTTGACCTTAAAGCCCACACATTACTTACAAACACTGGCGAGATTAAACTCTTTCGCAGAGAACAAGCTCAGTCTCATTTCAAACAGACTCAGACAATCAAGTTAGATAAGAACGTGGGACAAGTTGCTCTGGGGCCATCTGATAACCTAGCTCTCCTTGGAGGTATAGAAAATGAGATTGCTACAATATTGGAATCTGATGTTGATCATAAGTGGAAACAACTTGGAAAAATTATAAGACCTGGAGAAGAGCTGAAAGCTGCATGCTTTTTATCAAAAGATTTAATCGCTGTTGGAGCAGACAAGCCGATGCATGTTGGCTCTGGTCAAGTTTATTTTTACGATAAAACAAAGCTCGTAGGGAAAGTAGAGGGTGGAGATTGGTTTGGTCATAGTTTAACTTGCAACGCTAAGAGTGGAATATTAGTGATAAGAAGTGATTACACAAAGTTTTGGGTTTACCGATTGGAGGAACCACACAAACCACTGGCAGATGTGCTGGCGAAGAATAATATTGACTGGACCAACGTCGTTAAGAAAAGTCATGATGGAGGTGATATAATACAATCGACACAACCAAGAGATAACTTTGTGGATCTGGATTCTGAAAAGTTGAACATTAGTACCGAATCGAGCTACATCTATGGCGTCATCGAAAAGTTATTGAAGATTGGCTGGAGCAAAAAAACCATTAATGTTGAAGACGACAAAGAATATGGTATAAAGTGGGTACATACCACATGGAAAGACGAATCGAGCGAAGAAACAAGAAGATTGGAACTTTGGGATAGTGGAGCCGATTTTATTGTAGCGCTACAAATTGGAGGTGATTGCTTGGTAATTGGTTGCGTATTGGGTCATCCTATGGTACAAAACAATTATTTTAGCTTCTTCAACAGCGATGGATCAACTGAGAGTCCTAATGTTTTACATGAACCAAAAGGAATTGCTGAATTGTTATCAAAACTCTACATTCAGTATTTGTTCGATCAATATCACTAAATATCATTGGTTTTTTGTTTTCTGACGACTTTATTGAGATTCGGGAACCATTAATTATGCTGCGACCTCTTCACATGCATTGCAAAAACGTCTATTTTGGCGTTACAATCCACCAACGGTCACTATGACTTTTGGACAGACGTACAGAGCGTTAACAGTTAAAGAATGGCGTGACGATTTTTTAGACTACGAACGTCTAAGGAGCATCGTATTCGCCATGCGTGGAAAACAGAAAAAATCGATTCTATCGAAATTATTTGTGCGTAGTCAAGCTTCTGCTCGTTCAAAACAAAAAAAGCAAGACGGAATCGATGCTTATAAGCATCGCGATGACCAATTCGTTAAATCTCTTACGTCAGAAGTGGAGAAGGTGCAAAACTTTTTCGATAAAAAGAAAGAGGAACTACTCGCACGTCAAGTCGTATTAGAAGAACAACAAAGCGTGTTAGAGCAGACATACGGAAAAAGCACAACTATTGGTCAAGTCAAAATGCTCCAAAAAGCATGGGAAGAACACTACAAAAGCTTGAAACTGTTAGACCACTACAGAACGCTAAACATCACTGCAATCGTGCGTGTGATACACAAATACGAATCAACAGAAAAAATCAACACAGATTATGCACAACGTATCACAGAACATGGGTTCTGCACGAACGATAGTATCAAAGAAATGATGAAATCAGTGGAAGCGTTATTGCAAGAAGAACCATACGATTTGAAAGCAGATCAAGTCAAGAACATGTTGAACTTGGAAAAGCATACTCTACACCGCACCAAACAAGTGTATTCGAGTGGTGTACTATCTGGTCTATCATTCTTGTTAATTACTATTTGTTTATTTCTGTACTTTACTCACTACCCTCAAGATCCTGCTCACAAGGCGCCTTATACGGATCAGATGCTAGATCTGTACAAGATCCTGATCTTTACAATCTTTTTACTGTTTCTAGTGAGTCTTAATATTTTTATTTGGATCAAAGCAAACATTAACTATCAATTTATTTTGAAGATTGAGCCTAGACCGTATTTTGGAAAATGGTATTGTCTGTGCTTCTCTTTGTCAATGTTTGTCACAGCGATGATGAGTTTGTCTTTCTTTTTACTATGTGCTGGTTATGAGTCTAGAGGTTTTGAAGGATTCTCACCAACGTGGGTGCATCCATTGGTGTTGTATATAATTATTTTGGCATGGATGCTTTTCCCATTCCGCTTCTTTTTTGCTCACATTCGGTTTTGGATTTTGGGATCACTTTGGAGGTGTATTTGCGCACCGTTTGCAAAGGTACAATTTCAAGACATTTTTATGGGTACGTAGTATCGTTCAAAAGTTTTAACCAATGTAGCCGATATGTTAACATCTATGGGAGATGTGTTATTTGAAGTGCAATTCGCAGCGTGTTTGTTCCCACTGCAACAATACAGCAGCAGTAAGTTGAATCTAAAATCGCTAACATGCAGTGTATTCGATATGCGAGAGGGGAAAACTATTAGGTCTTCCAATCTTCAATTTGTTACCATTTTGGATTCGTTTCTGGCAATGCATTCGTAGATACATTGACACTCGTGGAAAACCAAATTTGATTAACGCAGGAAAATACATGTCGTCAATCATTGTCATCATTCTCGCATTTGCCGATAAGATGATGCCACCTGATCCACATCACTTTTTCACGCCTATGAAATATACGTGGTTGTTTGCAAACGTGATATCAACGTTTTACAAAGCAGCATGGGACTTTATGATGGATTGGGGATTGTTCTGGAACTTACGAGGTGAGAAAACAAGCATACTACGAAATGATACTCTATTCCATCCACTAGCATACTTTGCTGCTATTTTATTCAACTTGATTGTAAGAACATCATGGATTTTGGCGCTTTTGTTGCGTGTATTCTTTGAAAAATCACCAACATGGGTATCGCTACTTCTTATTGGTGCAGAAATCTTTAGAAGATTTATCTGGAACATTTTCCGCTTGGAATTAGAGCAACTGAGCGAAGGTTACCGTGTTGTGAACGATTTACCATTACCTTTTGCACATGGAGCTCTTCCTCATGTAGATCTCGACAGTGTACATAAACCTGACCCAGCAAAAGATAAACCATGGATTGAATGGTTGAAATCGAAATGGCTACGAAATGTAAATTCACCAAAGAAGAGCTCATTCTTCTCACTTAGAGAAGAGATGCCTGTACCTTTTGAAGTCACTGCAGAAATGCGTGACCAAATACAAACGAACAATACACCAACAGTGTATATATCTCCAGAGAGCAGTGTTAACACACCGGGTGAAGAAACAGATGCATTACTCAAATAAAATGAAAAATAAGATAGCTGGTCTCTTGGTTGGGAACTGTTTAAATTTGGAGTAGCTTACTCGTGACAGTAGTTGACTGACATTTTGACGTGTGATTGCCTGTTCTTGAAAGTTCATCTTCTGTACAAAATTTAGGGATGGTCACACCGAGCACAGCGAGCCCGGCGTCTCCAGAGGGTGATAAGAAACTCTCAAAAGAAGAGAAAAAGTTACAAAAAGAATTAGCTAAAAAAGAGGAGAAGAGAAAAAAGCA
>JAESGV010000378.1_pt1 | contig 19688 bp, 20 predicted proteins | sample 9269781 | NCBI WGS metagenome assembly JAESGV01 (sample SAMN15741586, study PRJNA653496) | algae metagenome | isolation source: Tildeniella torsiva UHER 1998/13D and co-occurring heterotrophs from... | place: Slovakia: Slovak Paradise National Park, Hrabusice, Kosice Region | collected 2000-01-01
AAAAGACACCTTGGGCACAATCAAATTCAAATAAGAGGCTGGGATGCAAGAGTGTACTAAAGGGAGCATATGCTCCTATTGACTGTATTTGCAGTTTCTTGGAGGATCAAATCAATATGCACGCAACTCCCGAATATTCTTTAGCCCAAACGTACAGAATTGGTTGGGATTATGTACTCCCTCAAGGAGTGTATAACTGGGGTCCAGTCGGTGCGTACTATCAAAGTGTTCGAGCAGATGTGTACGATAACGCTTTAGCTGCGATCATGGTAAGTATTAACTACTCTTTGTTAACGTTTTATAGCTCATGAACTCGGGTCAAATGGAGTCCGCAAAACGAATCTGCGATACTCTTGTTTTGCTCGTCAATTTGGACAAGAATGGAGACGGAAGAACTCGATCGGCATACTATCACACAAACCCAATACAACGTGACTATGATGGCGTCACGCCCATCACATACGGCACCAGAGTATCCAACAATGATGTTATTGCTGGCAATATGGCTTTCCAAATCATTGCTCTTGGAAGATGGTATCACCATACTCAAGATTTCAAATACTTGCAAGCAGCCATCAAGATTGCCAAGTACATACAAGCAAACTTGAAGTATGATTCTGCATGGGGAGGCTTCACTGCTGGTGTTGACTACAACTCTACCACTGGAGTGGAAACCAAATTGAATTGGAGAAGTACCGAGCATAACTTTGACATTTACGCAGCCGCTCGTTTGCTCTATGGTTTGACCAATGACGATCAATGGCTAACAATGATGAATCAAGCCAAAGGTTTTGTCAACGCCATGTTCGAAGCTAATAGCGGATACTATTACATTGGAGCGGCCGACGCACCAGGAACTGACACACCCGTTTCATCGTGTCCAACATGCGATGCTCAAACATGGAACTATCTTTCCGAAGCAGATGATGACGTCGATCGTAAGACAAAATCATTGCTTTGGGTTCTCAACAACTTGCAACTCACCGAGTACCAACAAGATCCATTGAGCGGTCAAACTATTCAGTACGATGGCGTACAATTCTCATTAGGAGGAACCGGTATTCAATCTGAACAAACTGCAGGTACTGCCATGGCGTTCTATGCTCACGGTACTCGCATTGCAGCGTCTGATCCAACAAACTCCAAACTCTTTTTGGACGCTGCCGATAAATTGTTGTCAACATTACTCAACATGCAAACTTATGCAGTTAGAGGTGATGGTCATGGTATCGTAGCTGCTGTAAATCCACTTGGAGCCAAGGTATGGCCAGGAGAAGAATCCACAGGCGAAAGCTGGAGATATTATCCATTGTTACATACAGCCGCCTCTTCATGGACTGGTTTGGCTTTGCATTTCATTAGAAACAAGGATGCCTTCGCAAATCGTATGTCGTTTCTCATCAAAACTAACTATTGTAGCTTATGCTGATTATTCCAAGAAGCAGGTTTCCAAGTATATTACCACTGGAGTAGCTTCGGGTCAAGTAGTGTCTGCAGCTGCAGATAGTGACGCTGCTTCTATTTCCCAATCAATTAATATTGGTATCGCCACGTTGGTCTTATCGCTTGGTGTTGGTTTCATCGTTCTTGTAGCATTAGTTGTACTAGCGCTCTTGAACATTCGTTTGTACAGAAAGAACAAAGACTTGGAGGAAATGGATCGAGGAAATAGCCAAGAAATGTTTAGTTTCAATCGGCTACACTCGACCAGTACCCCAGGAACACCAAACCCTGACCAATAAATGTAAATCAATAAACAAGTTCATCAAGTTTGTGTTTTAGTAACGGTTAGTTGAGTCAACTAGAGCAGTGGTAAAACTAGACTACATGATCACCGTTCAGTACCATGTTCCGTTCGATTTGGAAAGGATTATAGTAGATGTAATAATGGACAGTATGTGCATGGGTGACGACGCTCTGCGAATAAGCGTAGTGGACAGTAAATACACTTATGCTGTAGACCAAAATCGGGAAAATTTACACTCACTAACGTTGGCTGGTACCGCGTACGAGATTGAACGACTTGCCGCTTTTGTTGAGAACGAACATAATTGTCATGTTATTCTGCAACAACCAGACCCAAACGCGAAAGAGAGGGTTGATGCGACTTTTCAAATTTTGAGAATTGTAGAGCGTGAGGACGATGAATATACTGTCGAAGAATGGCGTGAGCATTACAGATCTAGACGATATCGGTGTTATCAAAAAATACAAAGAGAAGGAGAACTGAGAAATGTAGATTACAAAGTGCGCAAACAGTGGGAGCGCAAGGCAATATCAGACCAACAATATATGGATTATTGTCAGGACTTTAATGAAAACGCGAAACTGTATCTGCACAAATACATCAACTACTCGGACGAAAACTTTAACAGACAATTCATTTATGTTTATGACCTACTCAAGAAAAATGAAAGTGACGAAGAAGATGAGGACGAAGACGAAGAGGTATACGACGAAAACTAAATTATAATTCTCTACATATTTATTTTTCCACGTTTTCTGGTTGAACGATGTAACATTTTCGAGTCAAATCCACAACTATCTACAAACTCATCAATCACGTGCAAGGCAACTAGACTGGCAGAGCAACAGAATCGACTATCAAACACACAGAAAAAATCCTCATCTTGGTCATCATAAAATATTCGTACAATCGAGTTACTAGTGGCTAGATTGTTGAGGACACTTGATCGATCAGACTTGTCAACGCACATGTACATGTTTGAGAAGAACTTTTCTGCACAACTCTTGTTCATGAAATCCAGTGGTGTTTCTTCTGATCCTGTTTCGAGTTGGACACCATCTCGTGTACGTTTGAGTGCTGAAATAGATGCATCTTCCTCTTCTTCGCTATCATGCATGAACAGTAACGCTTCTGCAATTTGTTTTTCTTCATCTACTGTTGGTTCTTGTTTTGCTGTTGACGTGTTTTGTTCTAGTTTCTGTTTCTTGCGACTACGATCTTTGGATTCGAGTGGTCTCTTGTTTGTTGTTTGTTTGAATTGTTTCAAAAGATCTTTTCGTAGAGGTACATCGATCGTAACCTTTTTCTCTTCTTCTGGTGCTGGTGTATGAACGTTAGGTTCTTCTGCTTTGGATGGAGTCACGAACGACATCAAAGAGTTTACAGAAGGTGATGTTGGTGTGAGCGTGAACATGCCTTTTGAAGTACTAGTCGATAGATTCTTCTTTGGTATCATGACTGATAAAAAGTTTTGTGGTTGTTGTCTCGTTAGAAATAGTCTAGGATGTTTCATAGGTTGGACGTTGTCTTGATGGTTAGGAATTGTATCTAGTATTTTGTCAATCGCGTCAGTGTTCGTTTTTGCTGTCTCTACGTTTGTCCATCTAGTTGCATTTGTTTGGTCTAGTTTGCGAAGGATTGCTATTATGCACTGGTTAAACTCTACAACACGTAACTTCTCGTTCTTCTTAGGAATAGATAGTAGAAAAACTGGTTTTGCGTCGCACGTGGTGACATAGTTCTTGGATTCATAAATATCAAACACGAATCGAAAAAGGTTGAAGGCGGATGGTTTGTGCTTGTGTGTAAAATTGAATCGAACTGGCATGCTAGTTTGTTGACTTTGTGAGATCTTGAAGCGACTCAAATCCAACTGTAGTCTAGTTCTATTAGGTTCGTTGATGGCAGTTGCATTGTAGAACTCGGTTTCAGGTTGAATGGGATCGAATAAAGGTACAGAGTCTTTATCGCATGAATACCAGGACCAGCCACTTGAATTTGTTTCATCTACAACTAGTCTTTGGCACGAAATGATCACAGAGACAAAGGTGTTGAATTTTCTGGGTGGAAGATCGTTGGTTGAAATATCTAGGGTCACATCGCGCACTGTTTGTAGTGGGACTAGACTTTGTTCAATAGCGTCATGTGCATTAGGTTTCACTTGCGACATGTTTTTTGTTGAATTCTAAAATAGATTCTTTCACTTGTCACTGTTTACAAACCCTTTATTTGGTTAAACAAAGAGACGCCAACAAAAATGCAAGAAGATCTTTGCTTGGCTTTTCGTTAATGTTTCGTTCTTCGCTTGTATGTTTCATTGTAACGCCATATTACCACGTAAATGCAAAACTTGTTTTTTTGTAACCCCACTGCGAAAAATGCAAAACTGTGTCGTAAGAAGCGCAGTAGCCGAAATAACTCACCGCGTACAGCCATGCGCACAGCATCTGCCTAAACATTTAATATATCTTGGTAAAAACGACGAGCACGTGATAGGATTTGCTCCAAAATGGAGAGACGACATTTTTTTCTTCGTTACTGCTGACCGCAGAGTGACCAAGCATCAACATTTTGGAACGTTTGTTAATTTAGTACGATTATCAGACAACCGTTTCGCAATTATTTACCGAAGAAAGTTCGTAGTATATCGATTAACTCACGACTTGAAAATAATAGAAATAGAACGAGTCGAAACGTGGACTTGTACAATTACACCATTTAATGATAATTTTATCGTTTATACAACTAAGCCAGAGGGAATACGAATCGTTGGACCAACACTTGGACTAGAAAGACCTTTCGCGTTAAATAAGACTGGACCTGCTCACGAAATCGAAAAAGTTGGCGTGTCTGAAAGCTTCCACATCGTAACATCTCATGGAGGCTGTAAATACTTGAAAATATGGAAGTTTACACCGTCAGTCAAACATGTTTCCCTAATTTCAAAAATCGATCGAACCAGTCCGAGACCAAGACATACGCTAGGGAGCAAGTCATTTGTAGTATTTGATACGTTGTTAGTGGACCTGTCGAGCAACACAATTCTTAATAGCGAATACAAGTTCCAAACGTTTGTTACTCCAAACACATACATAGGAAATGATGGTTCTACAATTATGCTACTAGACAGCAACATGAATATACTTTGGAAAAACATGGCACAACATCTAGATCCTGGAACAGTAATTTACGGCAGAAACAGTGGAAAGATTGCTTGTGTAGTAAACAGGTATAAAGCTGAGAGAGTTAAGGAATTCACAGTGGTGGAAGTACATAGTAATAGCTATGATAAGTATCAGTTGAATATGTTATGTAACACCAAGTTTGTTGATGTGGTAATTAAACAGTAATGCTAAAATACTTTATATATATTACTAAATTATTGTTTTAGTATATTTTGTTGTTATTTAATTAAAGCAAATATATTATTTAAAAAATATAACATTTTATTTATATTAATAAAATATAAAATATTTAATGAAAAATACTTATTAAATATATTACTATCAACAACTAAAAGATTAGAATATACTTTTTGTATTTTGTATTTCTATATTATTAAGTTCTGTATTAGTAATATAAATAAAGTAGATTTGATAATTAAGATACTGCTCCTTGATCCCTTCTGTATCTTTATACCACTTATTTTGCTGTTGTTGAACTTTTAAACATTAACGGAACAATGTTGGCTTACGTAGTACGCTGAAGTTACGTATCGTGCCAAACAGCTGGACTGTTTCAATTCTGCTTGTTACCCGCGAACGTAAAAAGGATCTGCCTACTTGTGCGAAACGCTGCATAACCGAATTTTGTTGCTTGTGTTTACAAAATAGGCCTTGGAAACGCTATAATCGACTCCACTAGTTGTCACAATATCATCCACTTTTACTCAACATGGTTAATAGTACATTCCTCCTAGAGAAGCACTTGTTCTATTCTTTCTCCGTGGTATCATTGGTATCGTATCACTCACGTTTCTATTGCTTACACTTCTTCCAAATCTTGATTTTCTAGCAGGTGGAGCTTCTCTCATCTCTTTTCTATCAAACACGGACATGGCATCAAACGATAACGGATGCGTAACCTGTATGGATGGTTCTAGTCCCAATCCAAATGGATCTTCAAATAGCTCTGGATGATCGTCAAACACGTTCATGATTCTCTTGTTCAGTTCGAGTTCTCTTTGTACGCGATAACTTGGAGCCAATGGTATGAGTTGATTTCCCTTTTCGTTTTCGAGTTGTGATTCGATACTTGTTTCTGGCATCATGTATTGCGAAACCATACGTACTGATTTTTGTATTTGTGATTCTCTTGATTTCCCTTTTTCGAGTAACAATTTCATTTCTTTTTCTAAGAATTGGTCCTTGTTTCGTTCTTGGGATAATTTACGCGTTAGTTTTTGAACATAATTTGGATCTAGTTTTAATTGGATTTGTAGTTCGCGATCGAGTAGGTACGAATCGTGTAGTTTTGAATTTCGTGTGAGTCGAGTTGCATCGCTTGCCATGTGCTCTGCTTCCATGACATATCGTCTTAATTGTTGACCTAGTGTTGGGTAGCTTGTGTAAAAATCGATGGGTTGGCATTGATTGGTTAGAGTAGGAATTATTTGCGTGTTGTTCTTATTCATAAAGGGCTCCACTGTTTTTTTCTTTGATTTCTTTTTTGTGCGTATTACTTGGTTTTGTTTGTATGTTAATGGTTGATACTTCCGCCGTAATGATCGAATATTGCGTAATTGTGCAGTCGTAGGTGTTTCTTTTTCGTTTGATTTTTTTGTGTTTTGTTTGGACGCATATACGAGTTCGAAATCATGCGCAGGCGGCTTGTCTCGCCAAAATGTTACCATGTCCCACAGCGCATTACCAAAGTATGTTTTATGTTGCGTGTTTGGTACAATATTTGTGAATGGTTGTTGAAAATCCAACTGTTCGTTATTGCCTCGCAGTGGTTCAGTATGTGTACGGTACAACCTTTCTATGACTTGCTGTTGCCAGTCTTCATCCATTTCCAAAGGTTGTAAGGACCGAGTTGTTTGTTGGCAGTCTTAGCCTCCTTACGTGAACATAACCAATTTAGAATGAGCAAACATTTTATTTCCTTGGCACAAGTGTGATTTTGAAATCTTCTACTGCGAGCAGAATGGTATTCTTTTTGTACTTCATTTCGTAGTTTGGATCAACTAATACCACCGTGTACCTTCGCAGCAGTTCAATCAAAAACACACATTGTTCCAAAATTGAGAATTTGCTTCCAATGCACGTTCTTGGTCCAGCACCAAACGGTACGTGTACCATTGATGGTCTATTCTTTGATTCTTCCTCTGAGAAACGTTCTGGTCGAAACACCTCTGGATCTCCCCAAATTTCTGGATTATGCATCAAACTATACAAATTGCACGTAACGATATGATCTTTTGGTACTTTGAACTTTCCAACAGTTTCTGCTTGCGATACTTGTCTACCTGGAAGAATAGGAACACTATTTGGTAAGTAATTAACGTTTCAACTTACGGTGGGTACATACGAAGATTCTCTTTCAAGAACAAGTGCATGTATTCGAGGTTGTTGACTTGTTCGTAGTTGAGTACTTGATCTAGGTTCTTAAAGTCGTTACAAAACGCGGTTTCTACCTCTTGAACGAGTTTCTCTTGTACATGTTTGTTCTTTCCTAATGAATACAACGCAAACGTCAGCGCAGTTGAGGTCGTTTCGTGTCCAGCGATCTATTTTATTAAAATAACTCTATATGACTTACGAAAAAGATGATCATGTTATCTCGTAGTTCTTGCTCTGTAAACACGTGACCTGTTTCTGTATCTCTTGTTCTTAAAATCATTTCTAGTAACGATCTTGGTGCGACATCAGGATCGTACTCTTTTCTTGCTTTTTCTGCGACATTGTGAACGAGTTCATCTAACGTATCGTTCGCTTCATAAATATCCTTGTTTGCTTGTAGTGGTAATTTTTCGTACAGTTTTCCTCCTAAAACGCGAATGGGATCGTTCATATGTTTGATAATGTAATGATACGCTTTGACGTACTTATCGTTGATATCTTCTGAATCGAGGAGTTTGAAATCGTAATCGAAAATAGTTTGGCCTAGAATATCCAACGTGAGTTTGACGAGCATTTTGTCGATTGGTATTGCGTTTGTATCTTTTGTTTTTAGTCTATCAAGTGCTTTGATTGTTTTTTGTGTGAAGATGTCAGTGAATCCAGAAACATCTGCGAAGGCTGGGTTCATGATGACACGTTGGCCTTTCCACTGATCTCCATTAGTACTGTATATTAGAAAAAGTAATTTCGTACGTACCTGAAGACGCTTTGACCTAAAAACTTGGCTACTATTGGTGGCAAGAACGATGAAAAGTCTGCTTTCCTGAACATCTTAGGATTTAAAAATACTTGCTTGATACTGGCTGCATCAGAAACGATAATAATCGGGATATGTGCAACGAACGATAGATAAGGTTGAAAATTATGTTGTATAGCTCTGTTATATAAATCTTGATGAATAGGAACTCCTGATGGCAACATCTGGGCACGTATCACTCCGAATATTGATTGTATGTTTTGTATAGGTTGTTTAGTCTCCGTGCTAACGAGTTTACTCGCACACCTTTGCTCGTGCCATCTTAGTAGAAGGTAAAAGCACACCAATAGCGCGATAGCAAAGAGTAGAATGTTGATGAGCATGCTTGCGTTTTCTTACGACGTAAATAACGCTCTAATCATCTTTTTAAAGGTTTTGGTAACACTGCGAATTTCTTATCCAAGTTTCGTTATCTACCTATGAAGAGAGGGTCACAGAAGAACACTGTGCATTTTCTCTGTACTTTACAACCACTTTATTGAACTATTGTCACAATTTGAGTATTTTACTTTCGATTTCTGTCATCTAAAAGTTAGTGCGATTTGAAGTTCAACGTTACTCAAAGCAAAGAACAAAATTGTTACATCTTCACTCATTCTTACTCTCAGTTTGTACTCTCGTTTAGTTTTGAAGTTTTCTACCAGCTTCTCTACGTACTTGTTCCTTACTATGTACACTCGTGGCGCCATTGTTACATCCATAAGCACCATACCAGGTTTAGCAACATTGCCAAACGCTAGCACTTCATTTCTACTTGTGATTAACACAGCAGAGTCTGAGCTAACAGCTCCTCTTAGAATTGGTCCAACATCTTTTGGAAGGGTCAATTGTGTCAAGTGATGAAGTCTTCTCTCAGAAGAAGCAACAAAGCCGCAATTGTACGCTTTTCCATTATCTGAAATGGCCAATGTGAATCTATCTTTCGTATAAACTTGAGTAATCCTATCTGGACACTTGATAGACTTCATAGTATCTTGAAACTTTGCGTTAACACACTATAGGTTATATTCCTCACTCTATTGACTTACGCAATTTCCATATTCGTTATTTCCAAACGCGTATAGTTTTCCATCACTTGCCACAAGATGTAAAAATCCATTTCCACAACTAACATCTACGCATCCAATATTTTCATTCTTTCTAGCGCCAATCCATATCTGTTTCCAATCAAATGTTTCTTTGTTGTACGTAGAGTACCACGCATTGTACACATGGTTTGGGTCACGTGACATGACAATGACATGCGTTTCACTTGTACACAATTTGACAATTCTTTCTTTATCGTACGGGAAGTCGACTAGCTTTCCTCGCGAGTACAATTTTCCAGTGGACGTTAAACGGAGATCATCTACAATTAATTTCGGTCTTCCTTTCGTGACTGGTGGATATGAGATTTTTTCCTCATGCAAAGTATCGCCAGTAGATGTTCTAGCACCATAAAATTTTCCTGATTCTGTAAAGATAAGCTCTTGGCCATCCTGGAATACAATCTCATCGATTCCATCATTTGGAATATCTTTGGTGGTTACCGCACCAATACATTGTCCATTTATCGAGCCACTAGTTGCTTTCGAAAACGATTTAACTCGCTTTTCATTTCCGCCGATAACAGCTATCACGTTTGCTGTAGGGGGAACTATTTCCACCTTCTCGTTCAATCGTTTTGGTATTTGATTTGAATAGTTTTCGATTCTTTCTTTTGCGTCTAGCGAGTCGTTGAATAGTCCTGATAAGCTGGTGGGATTTTTCAAACCTCCTACAATTACTACATCAAAAGACCATGGAGCTCCCTTATCGTAATCGCGCTGCCATAAAGGTTTCTCAATAATGTGGTTGTAGGGATAAAGTCTAATGGTTTGTCCATCATCAGCTTTTGTTGTCTTTTCCCAAGTACCTGTTTCAGACCTTGTCATGACTTCTTCATCTGGAGCTCTATAGGTGTAATCGACCTCTTTCTCCCATTGTATTAAGGTGTTACGAGTGTTTAGAGTATAAGTGCCATCATCGCCAAGTACTACTTCTGCTCTTATCAGTCCTCTTCTGTCCGTGTGCTCATACAAGAATCTTCTCGCCATTGCACGTTTGATTTGCTTTCTTTTTTAGTAAACTACCCAAAAAGTTACAAGTGCGATCTCTATCAGTGCTTGAGGAGCATACTAGTAACAGCGCCATCAGCCTTGAACCACAGCCGGCTTCAATATTTTTCAAAGTAAGATTCACTGCAACCGCATCTACCTGTAGGAGCTGCCGATATTGTTATTTTCACAACCTTTTCTACTCAAGAAGAAACCTGTTGAGCGTGATTTGCGACAAACAAATCGTAAAAATAGAAGTTCAAATTTAGTTTAAAACATTAAAAGATCATGATTCGCACGCTCATAACCAAGCTCCCTAGTTCTCGTATACTTAGCACCAACGGTATTTCAATTGCTGAAAATACCGTTATTCGCAATGTACGAACAGAAAAGCAAGTGAAGAATAGTGTCAGCCACAAGTACGATCGCTACAAATCAAAAGATGAAGAGTTGCTAAACCGCGACAAGCTGACGAAAACTGCTGCTTTAAACTCTGCATTTGATAATCGAAGCCCAGAAATTTCGCATGACGATATGAATTCAACTCAAGAAGGATTAAATACTCGAGCGATCGTAGACAACACATATAGTACAAAAGAAGAACACACAATGAACAAAAGAGTGGCAGATCAGTACTTCGCTACAGCTGCTCCAAAAAAGATGCGACACTTCAAGCAACCTAAAAGCAAAGTCAAAAGTCACTTTTTGAAGAATGTACAAAAAAATTAAAGAACCTTTAATTGTATTTTACATTTAGTCCATTCTGTGCGTATTTTCTTGCATATGCTGCTTTCTCTTTCCATGACCGACCACGGCACCAATAGCACCTCCAATCACCGTACCTATATTGTTATAAATTGAATTGATTAATCCTTACCAGCTCCAGGTAGCAAGAGAGTTCCTGCGGATGCACCCATGAGAGCACCTTTACTTCTCTCATGACTATGAATTGGCATGTACTGCCCGGATTGAGTATTTTGTACTGTTGGGTTGTTGTTCTGCATTGTTATTTGTTTTTTTTTATAATTGAACGGCAGTGGCGAATTTTTAGGGTTTTAACATTCAAGCGTAGGTAAATTTAGTTGTTCTCCGAATAGTTTTGTAAAGCGCATTTCTGAGCCACTGTTTGTGACATGATGGGCGTAACTACGCGATTGCACATTTTGACTTTTCTTGAGAAACATTGAGAACAGGAATCTCCTTTTCTTTTCTACAGTCATTAGTAAATGATAACCATCTCACCCAATTTCTAAAACGTGTCTCACTATTCGTTTCATCAGTTGATTTATCGAACTATCTCTCGCACAATCTAACCACATCAACTCTAAATCCTTTTCTTGACACTTTTTCTTAGCGTCTTCTTTATCTTGTTCACTCCATTCCAACTTCTCACTATCGTTTTCGCTATAATTTATTCCGCACATGATTAGTGGAACATTGCCTTCTGGTACTGCTCTCCTGGCATTTTCCGAAGCATCATGCAAAGCATTATTAAAGGAGTCAAATGTATAAATGTCTCTATAGCGTGTAGAGAAGGCGAATATAACAATTGATGCGTTACGATAGTAAGCACTTGTAATTGTTCGGTATTCCCCTTGTTCTGTTCCACAACTCCAAATGCGTAACAAAATATTTCGATTGGGTGTGGCTAACTGTAGCTCTTGCTAGGAAACATTAGTATACAGTTTCGCACGTACAAAATCGACTCCTATTTGTCTTGGAACCTCTTTAATAAATTTTCCAGTCTGATTATTAGCTTCTAACGCATTAAAATACTTACCATTATCCACTGTTGTGTTCTGTTGGTAAGCTCATTACTACCATAATATGTATTGCATAAAGGTATTTTGTATGTCTCCAGATCTGACACATTCTTGTTAACTGTTACTTTTTTAAATGGACGAATGCATAATGTGTACGAAGCGAGTTCAATGAACTGTAAATAAGGTGTAGTTGGTTCATCAAGATTAATTTTGTCTCGCACGAGGAGGTTTCTCCAAAATACGTTGTTGTCTTTGTTGCAAAGCGCTCTGGTTTGCGAACAGAGCATTCCTATGTGTATAATCTCCATAAAGTCGCAGTACTCAGTGATAAGAGCCCAAACATCAGTTGGGATGTGCATGTTTTGTAATTGTAGCGACACGCATCCGTTTTGCATAAGTTTTTCGAAAACAGACGATTTATATTAAACAACATTGGGATTTCTCCTGCTCTGGAACAACAATATTTTCTTCTTTTCTATAGCGTTAGTAACTTTTAAAACTAACTTACGGATCCTCTTTTAGGTGTTGCACTATTCGTTTCATTAGTTGATTAATCGAATTATTTTTAGTACAATCTAACCACATTAACTCAAATCCATTCTCGTCACATTGTTTCTTCGCAGATCGTTTATCTTCTTCACTCCATGCGTGCTCACCGCGTCCATAAACCATATGATTTATTCCACACATGATAAATGGAGCGTCTTCGTTGGCAAAACCTCGTTCACCCACGTCAATAGCTTCGCGAAACGCATGCTCGAACGTATGTAGTTTGTCAGTGTCGATGTCGTATACTGTAGAGAATACTAGAACAACAATTGACGCATCGCGATAGTAAGCACTCGATATGCTACGAAATTTGCTTCGATCATCTCCACAACTCCATATCAGTAATTTTATCGCTCGATCTTGTTTTAATAATGGCATTACCATCTATGAAAGTTAGTAGAGAGTTTGCATCGTACAAAATCAGCTCCAATCGTGTAAGAATCTACTCTTGGATATTCGCCAGTCTGTGCATTGATTAATATAATTTTTAGTTCATACCATAAGCCACTCCATGACTTTAGTTGTTACACTTTTATATCCACTGGAAGAATTGCAAATGGAGACTTTTTTATGCTCCGCCACCTCTGGTAATTCGTCCTTCGGCGCTCGTACAAAAGGCAACACGCATATGTCATAACAACAATATTCTAAATATTGCTTATACGGCGTCATCTTTGCATCAGGTTCGATTTTATCACGCGACAACAAGTTACTCCAAAAAGTATGGTTGCTTTCGCTGCAGAGAGCTCGTGTTTGCGTGCAGAGAATCCTTACGCGAAAAATTTCTTTTTTACAGCAGTACTCTGCGATAAGAAGCCATACATCTGTTGGTAGTTGCTCTGCTTGTAACATTATTTTAACTCAACCGAAAGAATGCAATTTTCAGATGTAGCCATCATAGGTAGAGGCTCAAGCGACAACAGTTGTAAAACTTCGCTGGATTTGTACAAATATTTGCAAAGCATGCATAAGCTGCTTTATTTCGAGCACGAAGCACCACTAGGAAGACTGGGAAAAGGTTACATGTACTATATCGCAACAGATAAAGGGAAAAAAGAATGGAAAAATGCTCACGAAAGTGGTTCAGTGCGTGTTACCGTTTCTAGCAAAAGCTCAATCAGTGGTTACAGCAATGAGAGTGACGTGGTAAATCACGAATATCCAGGCATCTTTAGCACATCTAATGAACGTGATGAGCAAGATGATGATCAATGGGTAACTATCGATCTTTTAAATAATGCTCCAATCTGTCCCAATCACTACGCATTGAGCGCTTTTGGCGACTCTGGCGGCCATGGTTTCGAAATACGAAATTGGCTATTTCAAGGTTCAAATAATAACCAACATTGGACAACACTACGCAAGCATGAAAACGATACGTCAATGAGCTGCAACAATGATCATGAAAACGAGCACGTTGGGTCTTGGAAGATTGAAAACTGTACAACATTTTATAGATATTTCCGAATCTTTGGTGTTGGTAAGCAGGAACATCCCAAATACAATATGCTAGGATTAGGAGGGTTTGAAATATACGGTAAAGTTGCGAAAAGATAAGATTTACTTAAACATCAAACTTGTTTTGCAACATTTGGTTAATGTCTTCAAATGGTTCTTGTTCTTGCTTGTTAAGAGTCTCAAAAGCGTACTTGAACCATTGACCTGGTTTAACAACGCGAACACCAGCAGTAGCAAGTCTTACTTGCAATTCTCTATCGCTTGTCACAAAGAGGTAGCAATCCTTCAAATCCTGGTCTAAACCAGCATTGCTGACCTGATTTGCGATTTCAACAAGCGCATCATCTGATGTTTCGTGTTGAGGTCTTGCACTTGATACAGTAAACTTGTCTCCAACGATGGTATGAGGAGTAGAATCAAACATGACGTGAGTCAAGTTCAAGCTCAATACTTGTCCCAACTCTCGTGCCATGTTACTCAATGCACGTTCTGCAGAGTGTCTGCCTTTGGTCAAAGTCTTGTTACGCAAGTAGGCAGGTACGAATAACATGTTGTTACCGTCCAAGTAGACTTGCTTGACGTTTGTTGGGAATCCTTGTTCCAAGTTGATTGGCATGCTTGCAAGTTTCTTTTGTTCCTTCTCTTCAAGCTTCTTTTGCTTGTTTGCTTGTCGTTCGAGTTGACGTTTTTCTTTTGCGATTCTTTTTTCTTCGTCCTTCTCTTCTTTGCTCTTCTTCACTTGCTTCTTTTCACTGGCTGGTTCAAGTAACTTTTCGTGCGCTTTGGCAAGCTTTTGTTCGAGTTTGATCTTCTTCTCACCGTCAACAGTTTCAAGTTTCTTGGTGATTGTTTCGATACGACTGTTGATGCGTGCCATCTTCTTGTTCTCCTTGTCGATTTCACTCATTGGTTCCTGATCGAGCTTCTTGGTTTCATTTCCGAGTTCAGTGAGCTTTTGTTCAACTTTTGCGAGCTGTTGTTCAAGTTTGGTCTTCTCATCGCCTTCTGCTTGTTCAATCTTGTTGCGGATACGTTCAGTGCGAGCGTTGAGACACTTCAATCTCTTTTGTTCTCTGTCGACATCGCTTCTTAGTTCTTTGTCGACCTTGCCACGGCGTTCATGTTGCTTAAATCTCTTTTCTTGGCCAACGTTGAGGATCTCGTTTTCTGTCGTTTGAGGTTTGACTTCTACTTTCTTGCTCTCCGGAACAGTGATGGTTTCTTGAACCTGGAGAGTGAGAGTTTTGCTCAAGTTGCAGGCAAACGCCAACTCTTGGTCGCTTCCGATTACTATAGAATCATTATCTTCATCAATGTACGACAAAGTAGGTGCACAAGACAAGGAGAATAATTTTGCGATTCTGTTTTGGGTGTCTAATAATTTCTCTTTGTTTGCGAGGTTGGAATCGAGTGGTGGAGGTACGAGAGTGAATGCTCTGGTAACGTCGTTGTGTTTTGCTTTGATACGAATGGTACTCATTTGTTTGTGTTTGTTTGGTTTGTATGGTGGTATTTAGCGTTCGGTGAGTCGATTTTAAAGCTGCGTTTGTTCCTTAAAGGTGTTCATGAGTTACACCGTTGTAAGCTTTCGCGGGAAGCTTACAACGGTGTAACTTATGAACAATCATTATTCCCAATGTTTTATGTTAAAGTAATAAGAGTTTTGCGCAATGAAGCGTGTAGAAGTAAGAAATTGTTTGGTTTGTTAGTTAGTCAATCAAATCGATCAATCCGTCCACAAGTGACCGGCGCAACAGTGGTTCTAAACCATTGACTAGCTCTTGCTTCTCTAGTACTCTCTGTTGTAGCTCATCTGCGTCACTTTTTGCATTTTCAATTTTCAATTTTAGTTTCACAACCCTTTGTATCTGTTCCAAATCTTGGATCTGCTTTCGCTCTTTTTCTTTCTCAAGGAACAAACTCAATGCTGGCCAAAATCCGATATTCGAAGCTAATTGGACTAAGTATTTTCTTCGCTGTGGCAACAGTTCTTTCTTTTTTGTTTGTGCCAAGTCTACTAGTTGATTGTTTAGTGACTCAATTTCTGTTTGGAATGTAGATATCTCTGATTGCAGTTCGTCGAGTAGCATGTTGTCATGTACCGATACTATCTGACTCTTTCTTAACTCTATTTTTTCCTCAAGCTTTTTGGTCTTTCGTTTAATTCTCGATTGATCTTTTCTATTTGTTTTGATTTTTTGTTCCACGTCGTTTAAACTGATGTGTAGTGGTGACGTCGCCGAAGACGTAGCCTCTAGTGTTTTTCTAGCGTTGTCTAATTGTATGTCTTTCAACGTTGCAGTTTCAAGCATTCCTTGTAGTGCTGTATCCTCTGCGAGCGATTCTGTCTCTAGCCTAGCAACTTCTGCCACTTTGAATTCATATGCGTCTTCTAATACACCTAATGAAATCTTTTCTTTTTCCCACAAATTAAAATGATTTTGCTTCACTTTATATGCAACGTAAGCGAGTAGAACCACTGATGTTGAAAGTAAAATTACCAATAGTTTAAGAGTATCAAAAGATCGTGTTGGTTTGATGATAGTCAATGGGACACTTTCACTCACACTTTTTTCTGAAGACAACTCTAAACGATGGGGCTCAGAAGATAGGGTATCACCTTCTGAAGTAACGATTACCATCTTACAAATTTTTTTGCGCCAGTGATCTCATCGTCCAGTTTTGTAAATTAGCTTTTTTAGGGGATAGCGGTCATGCTAAAAAGACGGATTGTAGAGCTAACGGTAGAGAAAAGAGCAGTTGTTAATACGAAAAAAAATAATTTAATGTGATGAAAATGCCAAGCAACGAGCTTGCATTAGTAGATTCTTCTCTTCTTTCTCTTGTCTGTTGCCTCTATCTACTATCTGCGTTCTTGCTATCCGGACTAGTACGTTTTGAACTGACCACAATAGGTACATTCCTATTCATGTCCAGTATTGGTCGCATTGACAGACCCAAAGCAGTGGAATCTAACGAGATGGACGACTTGTGAGTGGGATTACTCCCAGAAGCCAGTCCATCGTTAAGTTTTGGAGATCCACTAGGAAACTCCATGTTCCATTGTTCTCGTCGTGTCAAATAACTCTTCTTTTGTCGGAAACGTCTTGCGTTCGGATTACTTTTCACTCGTGCGAGTTTCTTCATCATGTGTTGTTGAGTAGGTGCCTCCTTGACAGTTTCTTCGTACTTGCGTCGGAGTCGTTTTTGATACTTGTGTTTGTTACGTGGAGTGCCAACAGGTGATTGTGCGTCTGCATTGTGCATTCCATTACTTGTTCCTTGGCTATTGTTTCGTATGAGGCGAGGTTTGAAAGCAAAGTCATCCTCGAACATCAAGTTTTGGTATTTGTCCATGATTTCATCTTGTTCACCGTCTGACGATTGTTCATTGATTTCTGGTTCAAAACTAGAGTCTGGAGTGGTTGGTACGACTTGTACGCGTTCTTGAGCAGGTGCGGGAGGATTCGCGAAGAAGGGAATATTTGTTGTGATGACGTTATCTTCTTCTTCGACTTCACTCTCGTATTCTGATTCGTAGTCGCTCTCTTCATACGACGCGAGTTCTGGTTGAATCTCTTGAATAACTTGTTGTTGGTGTTCAATTTTTCTGTTTGCCTTGTTGAGTTGGTATTCCAAGTGGAGGTGACTCTCAACAAGTTGTTTCATAATATTGTACGCGAACTGCAAGTTACCGTTGTCAGCAGTCGCGAGATAGTTTAGGGTTTGTCTAATGTCGTTACCGTCATATGCGTCATCCAAGTTTCTTGTGATGGCGACGATATCTCTGGTTATTAGACGGGTTTCTTCCGCCAAGGTGTTTTCGAGATGCTCTAGGGGCTTATTTCCATTAGGAAAGTCCCACAACTCCATAACACCTGGCTTATTGTTGGTTACTTTAGTTGGGTAATGCCACAAGTCCATGGTTGTGCGAATAGTGTTTTAGTTTAAATGCGGTTGGTAGATGAGTTCTCGAGAGCGAAAGTGTATTAGTTGATGAGGCCCAAAGCGAATAGGGCGTATGCTTGTGTCGTGAGAGTCTACAGGTTTGGCTAGTGTGAGCTTTAGCTCTTGGGCTTGTGTCTGTTTCAGAAAACTTTATGAAGTTATTGTCTTATTGAAGTCAACTCGTACGTGTTCTTCAAGTTCGAATGTGCAGTTTGAACTCCGTTATGGTATATTTATTCCGTATCTGGGTACAAAATACGTGGCAAGAAGGTTGATGTGTAATACTGTGACATCCTAACACTGCAGTAGCCCTACGCGTCATCGTTTCTAAAAAATAGTGTTATGTCCTTTCGCTGTTGGAGAAACCAACGAGAAACATAACTAGAAAAGATGAGTTGAGAAATATTTTAATGGCTTCTAAAATCTTCTTCAAGAAGGCATTACATTTTCGTATTTTCATTGTTGGATATTAATCGTCGGTCATCATTTCTTTTTTCAGCCATTTTTGAGCATGGCTAGCAACTTGTGACCTTTCTCTAGTTTTTACGAATCGCTCAGCAATTTGGGTCCACGAATGACCACATTCTCGTAGACCTTCTAAGAATTGAGAATGTTCTTCTTTGCTCCATGTTCCTGTATTGTATCGTTGAGGTTTAGAGTTTTCTTTAGATAAAGAAGGGTATCCTCGTTTGTTCAAGTGGTTATTGTGGTGGAATACCCAGCTACTATCATCCATAACAGGTGACGTTGGTGGCGAGACTAGCTGTGCTTTCATAGAGTATCTTTTCCCTATCCCACGAGGGCTCTCCAAGCGAACAAGCTGAGGTGTAGTGAAGTCAGGACTTTGTCTCATTTCAGGCGTTTCCGAGACCATTTCATTTGGGCTTGTTCGTTGCGTTGGTATTGGACTATGCGATATACTTCTTGTGTATGCGCCGAGCCTATATGTACCAGGCGATGGAAGTCGATACAATTCGTTAAAAATCTTTCCAGATTCCCTATCGCTAGTAGAAAAGTTCGGTGTACTTTTAGAATGTGATATCCTATTAAAGTTTGTTGTTGGAATGTTTTCATCCGTTAGGTCTGTTTTCATTGGTGTTGGCATTGGTGGTCTTTCGATCGAATTATCTCGTATCAGATGGATAAGACCAATATCTGATAGCATGTCATTTATCGACGGTAGCGAGTGCATGTTGTTGTGTTTTTGTTTAGAAGTTCGCAACGACCAAAAGCTTTTGGGATAATGCGTTGTCTCTTAGCAACGGTTAGAGCGATGTACGAATACCCTTTTCAAGCCAACTACGCTATCAGCTGGCTTATAAGTAAAAGTTATACGATGAACGGCTCAACAAAGCTAAGGTATTCTATTAATTTGGTAGCTGACAGGCATCTTCTAAACTAGCTACGTAAACTAAATTTTAAGCTGTATGTGCAATATATAGCTGCAGTACAGCTGCAGATGTTTAGCTACAACGAGCTGGAGCAAAATCTAACGGGTGAATACTGTAGTTGGAAAATAAATTAAATTTGGTAATAGCTATTCTGCTTCGCCGCTTTATCGCCGTATGACTGCCAGCTGTCTATAGTCCAATCATCTTAGTGGTAAGCTAGCAGACCACATGTGACTTAGCAGAAACGAAAATCTCACTCTTCGCGTTTTGTCTTGTTTTGTGTTTCATGACCCAAATTTCCACGCACGTTACAACTTGTTACTGTCACGCATCAACGTCAGTCTTAATCAACCGTAGTAAACTCAGTTTTTGAAACGGC
>JAESGV010000379.1_pt1 | contig 19681 bp, 13 predicted proteins | sample 9269781 | NCBI WGS metagenome assembly JAESGV01 (sample SAMN15741586, study PRJNA653496) | algae metagenome | isolation source: Tildeniella torsiva UHER 1998/13D and co-occurring heterotrophs from... | place: Slovakia: Slovak Paradise National Park, Hrabusice, Kosice Region | collected 2000-01-01
AACGAACCTCTTGTAAGAACAAAGCTTCGAAATCCGATGCGATGATAGATCCAAGCCCGTTCGAGGTGAAATGACTTCGTAGTGCAGTACTGTGGTGACAAGTGTTGATTAAACACTTTGTTGCTTCTATGCGTACGTTCTCATTTCTTGTGTTGCCAAAGATTTTAACTACCGCGTCGATAAATTCGTTTGTAGTTAATAGATTTATCTCGATCTGTTCTCGCAATAGTAGGCGGATAGTCCAAAAAGTATAATACAATAGATCATCGTTCGAACTTGCAATGTTCTTATATAAATACATAATGAAGGTCTTCTTTGCTTCTGCTGTTTTAAAAGGCAAATTTGCACCTATAAATTCCGACTCAGAATTGTTTTCGCTGGTAAATCTTTTTAACTCTTCTGTCCATTGGTTTTCACCAAGATCGATAGTGCCTGTGGTGTTGATATGTTCAATCAAGCTCATTGACAGCTGACGGTTTTGTAATTTTGTTTGGCCAAATGTCTTTGTTGGCTGCACCGTTTTATCACTATGAAAATGATAACTGGAAGCAGGTACACTGGTACAAAGAAACTCTAACCGAGAAAATGCCGAATCAGCAAACATTACGCGTTGCAACGTTCAATGTTCTATGTGATCTTTTTAAAAAACTGGAACCTGCTATTCAAAGTCCAGTACGCTACGAATATCACTTTTCAACACTGTTACCAAGTTTACACGCCGACGCACTCGCTCTGCAAGAAGTTACCGTCAGATATATGGAACAACTGATGTCACAATCTTGGGTACAAGAACAATACCCATACACAACATGTCATCACGAGCACACAAACACACAAAAGATATTTACTATTATTTTGTCGAAAATACCTATGAAAGAACTATATATGCTTCACGCCGACATGTCATCTGCAGACAGGCCTATGCCTGTTGTCGTGTTTGAAAACGCAAACGGTCATGAGTTCACACTATCAACTATGCATCTAAAAGCAGGTAAAGAGTGCAATCTCGTTCGAAAACAACAGATCGAGTGTCTATTTCAACTATTTGGAACTCTTCCAAGAACAATGAAGTGCTTTGCAAAGATAGGACAATTGAAAAAGCAACCCGTTCAGTACAACAAAAAAACATGGCGAGAATGTGAGAATACGCTTCTAGTTGGCGATTTTAATCTTCATGGAGAACAAGAGGAAGAATATTTTCCCAGCACAGCAACTGATGTTTGGAAAGCACTGCACAATGATACTAGTAACACTGTTGATCACATTACTAATCGAATGGTTGTTACTCAAGCACAAGCAAAGGGGAAAATTCCACATTCAAATCGCTATGATAGAGTGTACCTCCTACCACAAAATAAGTTTGGTACAAAACCACCTCTTTTGTTTACACCACAAGCAACAGAACTCTTTGGTACTCATTGTCTTCCTGACTTACCTGATGTGTTTCCAAGTGATCACTTTGGTATTGTCACAAACTTTAGTTTCAACGCGTAAGACTATGAGCATGGAATCCGTTACTTGTATTAAGATTGCGTTTTCATCTTGCAGTACGGCATCTAGTTCCTTTTACGGACAGACAACTGTTTAACTGTACTGGAATAGTTTTACGGTTATACATTGTGAGTACAGCAAAGAAGATGACTAGGACTGTCATCACGATATGCTCCTTGATTATATTAGTCTTGCTAGGTTTTACCTATGCAGATCAATGTTCAAGGTTTGTAACGGTGGTTGATGGCAACATAAAGTACACAGTGCCAAGAGACTGTGTTGAAGCAGCAAAAATCAAATGCTCTAGTCAAACTCATACAGCATCGATAACGAGTAATGGAGAATCGTCAAACGTCGATCCTGATTGTCTATTGGATTTTATTTTAAAATGCAACAATGATATACCCGATGTCGTACCTCTGTGGAGAGAAACTGAAATTCCAGAGAGTGAAATTAATCGACCCGAGGAAAAACCTACGGATGCACCAACATCGACTGATCAACCAACGACTCCGAAACCAGTTATCGTGGAGACAATACCACCAGGTTCAGCAGAAAATCCTGTTGGTAGTCAACCATTAGATTCGACACAATCAGTTATTGCGACAATTCCTGTTGCTGAAGTTATTCCAGAATCTACCATAGTAGTCCAACCAGGTAGTACAGAACCTGCATCAATACAAGTCGTGCCAGCAACAACAGAAGCTGTCATTGGAATTGAACCTGTTGCCTCATCAACTCCAAATCAAGTTGGTCCTGATTCTACACCTGTGGTACAAATTGTACCGGTAGTCACAGAAGCAACTACTATTGGGGTATCACCAATTCCCGAATCTACACCAGGAGAAAACTTAGTCATACCTATAGAAACGCCAAGCGAGAATGTTGTACCCGAAGGCCGACCTACTTCAACTATACAAGTTGTACCAGTAACAACAGAAGCTGTCATCGGAATTGAACCTGTCCCCTTGTCAACACCAGGAGAGGCTGACATAATCTCACCTGTGGCAACACAACCAGAAGTACCAGGTAAACTAATTGGACCAGAACAATCAACCCTACCCGCAGTAGCTGTCCAAACACTTCCAGATGCTACAGCGAGTGATCAACCAGTAGATATAGGTGTGACACCAGTGACAACTGAAGCAGTTGTAGTAGAGACTTCACCTACACAAGGAGCTGTTACACCTGACGTAACAAGTGTAGTTATAACTCCAGTTGAAACACCAGGTGAAGCACAAAATGATGTTACTAGCCCAACATCTACAGCCGAGGTACAAGTAGTATCTGTAGAGACTCCAGGACAGGAAGCTACACCAGGTGTTGAAACAGTTTCTACACCTCGCCCCAAGACACCAAGAAACGTTCCTGTTGCAAGTCGTCCTCCAGTAGCGACACCTCCAGAAGCAGAGGCAACCCTTCCAGTTTTGCAAACAGAAACAGGTGCACCAACAGTTCCAACAGAAGCACACGCTACTCTCCCTGTCATAGTAACGCCAGCACCGCAAAAACCGATGGTAACAAAATCATCTACTGCTAGAAAGGGTGGTGGCGGAGGTACTAGACCTCCCACACAACCAAAAACCACCACAAAACAACCAGAAGCCACTACAACGACTACCACCGGTGCACCTAACGTTACACAACCACCTCCACAAGGTTCAACTCCACAAATTGAATATGCAACAACTCCACAACCTACTGTTCTCACTACTTCTATTCCAAAGAAAAACAAGGACTGTCCACTTATTACATTACCAAGTATTAGCATCTCTGGCAAAATAACTCTTTCTGGTCCAAAGAGAAAGTTACATCAACTGTCTGACATCTGGAACTCTGCCAAAGAAATGGCTGCAAAGGCTGCTGATTCAGCTAAAGCCGCTGCTTCCAAAACAGCCGATGCTGCTAAAGCTGCTGCTGCAAAGGCTGCTAGTATTGCTAAGAACGCAGTAAGCGATTCAGTTAAAGCTGTGAACGATATGAAGGCAAAAGCACTTAAAGAAGCAGAAGACATGAAGAAAGCAGCTGTCAAGAAGACAGAAGAATTAGAAGCGGCAGCAAAGAAGAAAGTGGACGAAGTAAAAGCTTCTGCTGTGAAGACGGCAAAGGCTGCACAAGCCAAAGTTGAAAAAGCTGCGAATGCAGCAAAGAAGAAGGTAGCAGATGTGAAGAAAGCAGCAGAGAAAAAATCGGCAGAACTGAAAGAAGCCGCAGAAAAAGCAGCAAAACAAGCGATAAAAGACGCAGAAGTTGCTGCAAAAGCTGCCGTAGATAAAGCCAAAAAGTTGCAAGACGATGCAATTAAATCAGCCAAAACAGCGGCACAGTCAGCCGAAAAGGTTGTTGGATCTGCTGCAAAGTCAGTGGCAAACGCCGCCAAAAACGCTGCTGATGACACTCTCAAGGTTATGAAAGAAATGAAGGAGAAAGCCGAAAAAGAAGCAAAAGCTTTGAAAGAAGCCGCAGAGAAGAAAGCAAAAGAGCTAAAAGACGCGGCAGTTAAAGCAGCCAAAGAGGCCGAAGAAAAAGCTGCAAAACTTGCAAAAGAAGCACTAGCCAAAGCAGAAGCAACAGCAAAGAAGGCAAAACTAGCTGCAGAAAAAGCAGCAAAAGATGCACTTGCTAAGGCTGAAAAACTAAAAGATGAAGCAAAGAAGAAAGCTGCACAAGCAGTAGAAGATGCCAAGAAAGCAGCTGCTAAAGTTGTCAAGAATGTAAACCAACAAGTAGATAAAGTTGGTAAAGAAGTCAACGATGTTGTAAAGGCCGCTCAAAAAGCTGGTAAAGATGCCGCTGCCGATGTCAAATCTGCTGTAGGAAAACTCGGAAAATCAGTTGATGGAATTGTCGACGAGGGTAAAAAGCTTGGCGCCGATGCCATTAAATCCATTGAAAAGTCGATCGATGATGGAAAGAAACTCGCAAATGATGCAGTTAAGGACATTAAAACCATTGGAGGAGAAGCAATCAACGATGCTAAAAACTTTGGAGCACAAGTTGCAAAAGATGCAAAGAATATTAGTGGAAAAGCGTTATCCGATGTGAAAAAACTTGGCGGAGAGGCTATTGACGATCTTGAAAAGATGGGCAAAGAAGCTATTTCCGATATCAAACAAATTGGTGGAGAAGCTCTCGATAAAGTACAAAACGCAGTTGTACAAGTTTCTAGAAAGACATGGAACGATGCCAAGAAGACATATGAAAACGTTGTCGAAGATGTCAAAGTCATTGGTGGAAAAGCAATTCGAAAGACTTGGAACAGTGCAAAGAACGCATATGAAGATGTCGTCGAAGATGTCAAAGTCGTCGGCAGTAAAATGATTCGCAAAACATGGAACGAAGCGAAAAAGCAGTACGATGAAGTTGTAGAAGATATCAAAGAGAACTATAACGCTGCAGAAAAAGCCGTCGCAAATGCAGTAAAAGCCGTCGCAAATGCAGTAAAAGATATTGAACTCATTGGCGGAAAAGCAGTCAAAAATGTTTGGAACGAAGCCAAGAAACAATACGAACAAGTTGCCGTTGATGTTAAATCACTAAGTGATGATGCAAAGAAGGCACTAAAGAATGCCGTTCAAGATATCCAATTCATTGGCGGAAAAGCTGTTCGTACAGTATGGAACGAAGCAAAACAAACATTTGAACAAGTGACCGAAGATATTTCCAAGATTGGAGGAAAAATGTTCACAAAAGTGTGGAACGAAGCGAAACAAAGTTACGATACCATACTCGAAGATGCATCCAAAGTTCTCGCCAAAATGAAAGAAGTTGGTGAGAAAACAGAAGCCGCCATTCTTGATAACATACAAAAAGCAGCAAAACAAGGAGTCAAAGCACTAAGTTACCAAGCAAAACCAGAATTTGAAAAATTATACCAAACAGAAGGGAATCAATTCTGGGCAGTCGTCGCAGAAGTTTCTGCCAAGTATCGACCATGTGGAATCGAGTTTACAGCAGCAGTACGAAAAAAAATTGGAAATAGAACACCTGTACCTAGTACACCAACTCGAAAACCACCAGTTATCGAAAAACCAGAAGAACCACGAATTCCACAAAAGAATTGTGAAGAATGTCGAAAACTATGTGGACCAGAGTCACTCATATCGTGTGATGAATGTGAACATTCGTTATGTGCTCCGATCACTGTCAACGAGGGAGAATCAAGTTGTCCAAAAGACTATTTATTCAAACGAGTCGTTGCCAGAAACGAAACGATACACGGTCGCGTTACAGTGACGTATAAAGGTACTTGTACAAAACTTACGACAACGATTATTGGACCTGAAGAATGTCCAGTAGGAATGATTTCACAAGTTACAAGTGTCGATAAACGAGGATTCGGATTACGAGAATGCGTTTACATTCGCGAAAAAGATATTATTTATTTGGGACCTAGAGAGTGTAAGAAACCTCAAGTGTTGATCCATACACAAACAGATAATGTCATTACTCGACATTGTGAAACGCCACCATTTGAAACGGCATCAGCGTGGGGAGATCCACATTTCAAATTATTCAATGGAAGAGAATTTTCATACATGTTTGTCGGAGATGTTTTAATGTTGAAAACGCTTGATGATCAAGATCCATTTGAATTACAATTGAGAATGCATCGATATGAAGGTATGTACCCAACTGTAGTGTCAGGTATCGCAATGAGACTAAATAAGGAAACCGTTGTATCGTTTGTAACTGATGCAAAAGAAGGTGATAAACTAGTTGATCGATTCTATAGTTCAGTAACAAAGAAACCTGCTGATTATGACATGAAAGTGAACAAAGCGTGGACCAACGCTGAACTAGAAAAAGTCAAAGGTCAACTACACTACTTTAGTGGATCTGCTGCAATGTTGTACAATGGTCCTCCAAAACTGTTAACCAATCCAATTACATTCTACGCAAGTAATGGAATTGTCGTACAAGTGAAAAAGTATACTTCGAAGAAAAATGTTCCAGAGTCGATTTCTTCCTACTTGTCAGTTGACATTTCTGTCGATCGAAGCAAAGTTAAATTTGTAAGACCAAATCTGTTCGAAATTGAGAATCCAAAAGAAACATTTAGGAAAGGTGTTTCTTCTCCGGAAGATGTTGTTTCGCATCCTGTTGATTCGAAAGAATTACTATTTGCAACTCCGTTTGATAAAGATCCATATGATATCAAGCGAGAACATGATCATAAGAGAGCACCAGGTGAGGCACTAAACGCACAAGAAAGAGCAGAAACAGATGCTGCTTGTGACGTATTTAAAGATCCAAGTGTGAATGAGGACTGTAGATTAACGTACTTGAACGCACCTGATGATAAACGAAAACTGTTCCCAGAAGCAGAAAAAGAATGTTCGCCTTTGGCTGAAGATGATCTGCGAAGTTGTATGGAAGATTATCTTTATGCGCCAAATGGTGAACATTTAGAAGTTGCAATGTCACACAAGGAGAATGCAGTTGGTCGACACGATTTTATATATAATCAAGTTGGATCACTACCTCCAAAAGTAAGCGTCGTTGCAGCACGTGCAAACGCATACAATATCAATCTTTTGGCAAAATCAAACCCGGCAGTTCAACAAGTACATTACGATTCGCTACCACAGCAGTTACCCAAGACAAAGGGAAATGTACGAGCGAAAGTAATCACATAAAATTTTTAATTCAATAAACCTTGTCCCAATTTAACTTGTTGGCCTTTTTTCACTTTTAGTTCAAAATTTGGATCATCGTGTTCAAATACGAGAATAATAGTACTTCCCATTTGGAAATAGCCAATTTCTTCACCCTTTTGGATATCCAATCCACCTTCTTGATACCTTCTGACGCTTACTTGTAATTTGACTTCTTCTTCACCTTCTGGTGTAGATACAACTTTAACTTCTTCTTTTACATCTGTTGCTTGTCCAGGTTCAACTGGTGTCTCTTCTTTCTTCTCCTCTTCCTTCTTCTCGTCCTTCTTTACTGGCTTCTTTTTGGGTTTCTTTGGTGGTTTAACATTTGTTACCAACGAGTTATCAAAATTGACGACAATGGATCCGACATTGGTTGCTCCAACGATAACATAGTGGAATACACCATGTTTCCAAGTTCCATCTAAAACGACTCTTTCGTTCAATGCGAATAGTCCACGTACTATTTTAACGATGACTGGCATGACTGGGAATAGGTATCCAGGAATGTGTTTTCTCTTATTCACTAACATCTCTGCAGGTGAGTGGTATCTATGATAATCTCCAGGTGCCAAGTAGAATACGCAATAGTACATGTTTTTTGTTTTGAATTCTTTGAGTTCATCTTCTGTGATCATATCCAAAAGTTGTTCAACTGGGTATTTGATACCTTTGACTTGTTCGATCATGTAATCGTTTTCTGCGTTCACACGACCAAAAGCAACGATTTTTCCATCAACAGGCGATACCAAATCATCACTTGACGTTGGTCGTAGGTGTGATTTGAGTTTTCGTGTGAAAAATTGTTGTAGTGAAGGGTATTGATTCAAAGGTAGTTCTACATCATCGATATTGGCGTTAAACAAGTATGCGTAGATCTTGTAGAATGGAGCACGAGCAAATTTTGGTACGTGTGTACTGTACACTGCTCCCCATAAACGTGATAACCCATTCAGAGGTAGTTTTGCGAAAAGTTTGAGTTGATTTTCTGCTAATACATACTCGTCCTCTTCACTTTGCATAACTTTTAGTGCATATATTCCCAATATGAAATAAAGATTTCCAAAAAACGCTCCAACTACCGCGAAACGATACTTCCATGATGATTTGTGCTTTTTCTTCTTCTTTGGCTTTTCTGCTACTGGTGTTACTGGTGTAGCAGGAGTAGATTCGACTATTGGCGTAGATGGAGCTGTAGCTGGAGTTACCCCAGCAGCGTAGTTGCGGAAAAGTGGTGTATGTTTAAACGGAGTAACTGTTGGCTTCAGCAGGAACGACGATCGAGATGATACCCTCAGGAGAGGTCTGAACTTGTTTGTGAGCATTTCTGTTGTAATTTTTTAGCTCTTTTTCTGCTCTTTGCTACCACAGTTCATTGGTGAGATTGATTAACTAATTATCAGCTGATGCTTAGCTAATAATCGTACCACGAAACGGTTCACATCGCATGTACCTTTTCACATCTCACTCAGAAAGGCACCAACCTGTCAGTATGCGTGAATAAATCTCTTTAACAAGAAGAACACTAAACTGGGTGACAGTGGATAGCACATCAAGACAGCACGCAAACAGATGGAAGAGAGTGCTACTGCAGACTTTCTAGACTCACCTTATGGAGGCAACGAACACAAAATCAACAAAAAGAACCCATGGCTAGCTTGTATTCAGAGCATTCGCACTAAGACAATCATAATTCTAGTAGTACTATTTGTGCTCATGTTTGTTGCTTTCATGGCTATTATCGCAAGTGTTGTGCCAACACAATTCACTGGAGTAGAACAGACATTAGTCTCGGAGGCACTACTAAGAACAACTAGAGGAATCTACGACCAGTTCAAGGATCAAATGACAATAGAAGTCGGATTCGCTGCTTTTGTAAGAATTATTTACCACAGTGCTGACAATTACAGAACGATGCAGTGGATGTAGTAACTATCGGAGACGCAACCACGTGTGCTGATTTTCTAGACGCAAATTACGCAGACTCCATCATGGCGAGTTCTAATATCAACGTGTAAGATTATTTCTATTCACTTTTAACAATTTCACAGAGTTGTCCACTACAATATTGCAGGAGAAGCAGTGTGCTACAAGACATATGACATCACAACGGGAACAGCGAATCTGTACCCACTTCCTACTGACTTGGTAACTCTGTCAGATACACACCCGCTTCGCGTTGGTACCAATGACACATCCAAACGTACTGGAGGATTTTTAAAGGTTAACGGGTCATTACTATCAGTGACATGTATACCTATCCAAGACGCATCCTTTACTGGAGATGCGCAAGGTCTACTCTTGTGGGGTTTTTTCCAGAGTCCATATTACGCACAGAGTTTGGCCGCCAAAGAACAATTATGCACGACGTTGAATGCTATCAACACAAAAGATAACAATGATATTATATACAATCGCTACAAAGGTTCGATAAATGGTAACCCAGCCATAGGATTCACAATCGACACGCCATACTGGAATAACACAGTTCCTATTGTAACAGAAGGTTTACCAGAACAATCACTACTCGCAAACAGACAATGCTGGAAATCAGAATCGGTCAACGTTTCATCAACTGCAAGAATCAGTGCTATTGGTTACATGAAAGACATTTACGGAGCACCAGTTGCCGTCATTCGTGCAGATATCGATCGCGTTGCACTTTTATCACTACAAATCAAAACACTAGGATTATCGTTAGGTCTAGTTGCCGCCATTAGTTTAATCGCAATCGTAGTTATGATTATTTTCATCGAACTAGTCGTTTTGTATCCCATGTTAAGTTTAACATCAAGTATCAAGAACATTTCTGATACTGGAAATGTTAAACAACAAGTTAATGAAAGAAACGGAAAAGATGAACTCGCTCGCGTCGCGCACAATTTTAATATCATGCTCAAGTCGTTGGACAATACACAAAGTCTATTGGCAGAAGAACATAACAAGTTACAAGATTTGGTACAAAGAACAAGTATTGAAGAACAATTCAGTAGAAGTATGATGAACGCTATTAATGACTTTTTATTGGTCGTTTTACCAGATGGCATTATCAACCAAACCAACTCTTCATTCTTGGAAAAGTTCCAACATACAAGTACTGATGTCAATGGAAAGATACCAATCCATAAAGTCATTGATGGAGGAAATATGCAAACGTTCGAACAATTAGCAGAAAAGGGAACAAGTGGTGAATTTGTCATGCTAGGAAAATTCCAAGAAAGAATTCCAGTTCTCGTTACTGTGAATCCAATTGAAATGTTTGTCAATGAAGCAAGAACAAAAGCCTATGTATTGGTATGTAGAAACATTTCCGAAAAGAAGAACATGTTGGATCATTTAGAACGTGATAGAAAGAGAATGGCAGATATCGAAAGAGATATTGAATTTAATTCTATTATGAGAGATCCAGTTCGCAAAAAGAATCTTGAGAGATACTGTGCGAGAATGAAGTGTGATGAGAATATTCGTTTTATTGATGCTATTTATGATTACAAGGCAACCAAGAAACAACATCATCGTGTTGACAAGCAAGCCAAGATTCGTGCAACCTTTTTGGACCAATCTGCTCCATACGAATTGAATTTACCAAGCACTGACTTGCAATCGATTTTCAATGGATATGGACAAATTGACTTATTTGATGGATTATTTGAAATTGTTAAAGGTATGATCGTTTTGGAAACGTTACCAAGATGGTTGGAATGGACGCAAGCAAACATTACTGATTCCAATGCATCAGATTTTAGTGTTACTGAGAATGATACACAATTGTCATCACACTCTGAAAGACCAAACGATAAGAGAAAGAAATAATGTAAATATTCTTTATTCGAGCAAGTGACACGTTACTCGTTTTCTGAACTCGTTTAGGCCAAGCATTGATTCCAGAGCTGGCTATTTCCTCTACTAGCGTTGATATTGTTGATCGATTGTATAGGTACACTTCATCATGGTTGCTCAGTCTTTTCAGTTTTTTCAGTTTCGTCGCTCTGTGCTTGCTGTTCTCTCATACCCTGTACACATTGGTTATCTTCGTACAAAGCGTTATGTTTCTCTGGTATAAGTGGTCCATCTCTATGACCACCATACGGTGTAAAGGTACCAGCGTGGAGAGGTTCTTTTTCACGTCTCTTAGCTAAATTCTCCTTGCGCAGTTTCGTCGTAGCTAGAAAGATATTCCAATAGTACAACGCAATCGTGAGCGCTAAAAACACTGCCCAATATATGAACAAAACGCCAATGTTAAGTCCAATCTCATTACCAGTTCCTAATATGATATACTTGGCACCTGATAAAGCGTGGTACAACGGTAGCGCAACACCATACCTAAACAACCTAGGTTGCAACTCAAATGGCACTACAGCGCCACTTCCAGCAAAGTTTATGATCGTAAACGCAGGAAACACCAAATTGGTATATGGTCCTAGCGTTGCATTCAAGAACGAAATGATAGAAGAGAATGCCATAAAACACAGAATAAAATACAGCCAGAACACTACAAAGTTTGTGTTCGTTGGTACTCCCATACCAAAAATGATGATCGCTCCAAATAGCGTCAGCAGTATAATATTCACATATCCATGGATAATACGTAGTATCAATAGTTCATGTGGGTTTGTCTTTCCAAGTAGCACGTTGTAGATACGAATATTGTTTGAAATGCTTGCTTGTGCTAGTGTGATAGCAAAGAAGAACAACACAGTGGCAGCAACGTAGCTTCCATAGATAGTTACTCGATTGAAAACATTTGCTTGAATGGAAATTGGATTGACTATTAGTCGTGGATCTACGCTACCGAAAGCAATTGTGCCACTAGTTAAAAACATACCCTTCAACCTTGTGTTTGCTTGTGCTAATGTGAGATTCAGTAGCGATCCACCGTATCTTGAACCAACAAAGTTCCTAGAATCATCGTACGAAACGACAATATTATTGTTTTGGTAAGGTGCACTGTTTCGTAGACTGTTATTTATGTTCAGTGTAAAATTCTGCGGAATTGTGACTGCGAACCATGCCTGGTAGTTTCTTATAAATTGTTCTTCGTTTGTTATGTCATTTCTTACGCTATATGCGAAGGTTTTATCATTTAAAAGATGTTGTTGTACAAAATCGCCGTAAATGTCCCCGTCACGATTAATAATCACAACTCGCAAATCGGAAAAGAATACAAACGGATCCCACGTGGCCCCGATATATAATCCAATACAAACAATCGTCAATACGACTACAGCAGCTGTTACTCGAATCGCTTGAAAGATTGTTTTTAGAGTTTGAGATCTTTTCGACTCTGAAAACAGATGTGGTCGTTTGTGAAGCTGTTTAAACACATTCGTTTCCATTTCTATTTTTAAAATGGTCAAACAATTTTACAATTTATTCTTTGACTTCAGATTTCGTATCACTCTCAATGTTTATGCCACTCCAGTTGTATTTGTACTTATTTTCTTCTCCTCTCACATTTGGAGCATCACGATAGGTGAAATTTAATCGGACGTTGCCTAAAAGATCTTGCAGGAAATCTGGACATGTGTTCTGGTGAACTTTTTCAACACAATGTAGCAACATTCTGTTTGGTCCTCCCCAAATCAACACATCACCAGAATTCAGCTGTAATGTTTGTGCTTGTTTGGCCACAATCTTGTATCCAAAGTCGCAAGAGTTTCCAATGCAAATTGACACGATTGGGTGATCGTTATTTCCATCGTTTTTATCAGAATCACTGTGCCACTCCATGCCATCATGTGTTGCATAGTACAATAGCAGTAGATGAGTTGGATTCATTTCTGGCATTTTTGAATCTTTGTTTCTAGCGCATGCTACGAGTTTGTGGCATAAATCCTCGACACGTTCAGCATCTGGGAAATTAAGAACGTCGTCATAGATGCGACCTCGTCCCTTATCGCTATTGAGTACTCTTGTAGATTCTCCATTTTCACCAGGAGCGTCAATCCAAAAGCCATGGTCTTTTCTGTTTCCTGCATCTATCGCGTACTTGGCAAGCCATCGTTGCTGGTCCTCTGACAACGCTTGTTTCAAATAAACTAGACCTGGTGCGATTACTTGCAAACCAGAGTCGAGGTTGTTCCATGCAGAAGGTTCGGTCATTGTTCTTGGTTGTTTTGTTGTAAATGGGACAGAAAAACTCGCAACCTTGCATTCAGTTCACAGTAGTATCGTTAAAACATGATTCAATAGAAACGATACGCCGTAAAATACATCATGCTTGCAAAACATTGGGATTCTTTATCGTGGTAGACCATGGATTAGAGCAACAAGCGGAAGAGATGCTTCAACGATCAAAAGATTTCTTTAATATTGATATTCCAACAAAAGCACAATTAGCAAATCGCTCTAATCATTTTCGAGTTGGGATAGGTTGCGGATACGATAATCTCTTGAAACCTAAAAACGAAAACAGTGACTGCAAAGAATGCTACGCAATTTATGGTCCAGAAAATGACATCGATCGTTTTTGGGTGAAAGAAGAGGTCCTACCAGGCTTCATGAACGACGCACATCAGTTCTACAACAATATTCACAAACTCGCTCTCACTATTCTTGAACACATGGCAATCGCGCAAAATAGAGAACCTGATTTTTATACAAAAGCTCATACAAGTAAAAATTCAAACTCTACGCTTAGATTCCATCGATATCCTGCGCAAGAAATTGAAAGAGAAGGTGTAGGACCTCACAGTGATTGGGGTACAATAACTTTACTTTGGCAAGATGAAATTGGTGGTTTGTATGTGTATGACTACGCTAGTAAACTGTGGTACGAAGCTATGCCTATTAAAGGCGCTCTGTTTGCAAATTGTGGAGATCTTATGAACAAATGGGATAGCGAATACATTTCTGTTCCTCATCGAGTGAGAACAAGACCACATAAGGATGACAGATACTCTATAGCATTCTTTATGAGACCTGATCGTGCTACGATCATACAGGACAAGAGTGCAGAAGAGTTTGCGTGTACAAAGATATTGAAAAGAAGCACTATCGACAAGCCAGTAGAAGAGACCCACAAGAGCGATTAGTGGTTAGCGGTTTTTGCGCAAGTGCATCTCGAATACATTGCTACGAATCAATAGTATTTTTAGTAAAGGTCAGGTTGAGCTGTCATTATCTATTTTATTTTGCTGATTGTTTGATGGTCGTAATTTTGAAAAATGAAACTTATAGCGTTATGTGTCGTACTGTGTTGTATCACATGCGTTAAAATGCACCATACATTTACTGGACCGAATAACACAAAAATAACCCATAAATGTATTCATGACGAAACAATACAGTCAGAAGAAAAGCTAGGCAGAAGGGTTAGGTCGGTAAGCATAGAATCTAGGAAACGTAAAACTGGAGATATAATTTGGGCTCCTCTTCGAATTGCATTTCGGACAGATTATGTAATGAACGACGAGTACCAAAGAACATGCTACACTCATGGACAAGTAGGAATAATTTATAATAATCTAACTCTTTAGATTTACAAAACAGGCAACCCAACCACACATCAACAATGTTCAGACACGGTAACTGATGACTGTTGGGGAACTTGCTCCGACACCGTGATGACAAGAGCAAAATTGATAAAACTTGAATCACTGCTCGCGCAAGTCAAAGTGATATTTAGTCGAATGCTTTCAACACGACAATTATCTGGGAGTATCAAACTTGATGGACGTTGTGGAGCGTTTGGTGGCGTTCAATTTCCAACTGATATTCAAACAGATGGTTTTAACGGCCAAAATGGTGACATCGTTATATTTATAACTACGCGACCAAATCCAACCGGTGTGATGGGCTGGGCGATCGCATGCGTTCAAGAATCAGACTTTGGACGTTCTATCGCTGCACAGTTTAATATCGATCCAGCAACATTTTTTTCCATAAGCACTACAGAACAAATAGGAATCATGGTCCACGAAATATCACACGCACTTGGATTCTCAGCTTCGCGCTTCAAATCATTCATAGACGAAAATGGAAAGCGCAGACAAGGAGCAATCTCTGCCAGTTATCGAACATTTCAAGATTCTAATGGAGAGCTCACGTATCGACAAATACTTTCTCTACAAACACCAGGACTGATCAAACTCGCAAAAGAATATTTTGGATGTGACAAACTACCGTATGGAATCGAGTTGGAAGAATACACAGGAGGACTCAGTTCCCATTTTGAAAAGAGAATATTCCAAAACGAAATCATGACTGCGAATACAGGATGGTTCAACCCTTCCTCAAGTTACTCAATCAGTCCTTTTCTATTAACCTATTTTGAAGATACAGGATGGTATCGCGCCAATATGAACTTTTCCCATCCTACAAGCGAAACATTCTTGTATGGAAAAAATTTTGGATGCTCTATTTTGGCAGAAAGATGTGAAGATTGGGATCCTAAACATCGGCAAGGATATTCGTGTAAACAAGGAAATATTCAATGTACATTTAATCACAAGGGAAAAGGATTCTGTGAAGTGAAACAGTACATGCAATCATTGGGTTATTATGAACATTTGAAACAGAGTAAAATTGGTGGAACTGATGCTCAAAATGATTACTGTCCAATAATCAAACGATTAGGAAATGGAGATTGTACAAAAGAACAGATAAGCGGAATTCCTGGTGAAAAGTATGGGAAAAATAGTGGATGTTTTGAATCTAACTTACTGCCTGTTGGAATGCCATTGCAGGAAACAGATTCTAGATGCTTTGAATACCGTTGTGAAAGAAACATTCTACGTGTGAATGCAGCAGGTAATTGGATAGATTGTCCTGCAAGTGAAGAGTATACACGAGTAACAACTGAAATCAGCGGATACGGTGGGTACGTCGCATGCCCTCAAGATGGATTTACGATTTTGTGTAAATCAAGAAACGTTATTGTAGACACAGTACAAGACAAGCCAAGAGATTGTTCAAACTTGTTTGGATGGTGCTCAAGCGCACATATTTGGCGAACTAACATGCTAATGGTAGTAGCACTCTTAGTGTTCGTGTTTTATTAAAATAGGTTCTTATGTAAACCAAAGCTAGACACTATCATTGTCGTTGCCTCCGAATCCCTTGTCGCGACTATCGTCGTTGCATTTTGAACCTTCGGTCATTACAACAAATACTTCCCGCAAAGCTTCTAACCTCACCATGAGCCCATCGTAACTTTTTCAATGTTCTATTTTGTTAAGGCACGCAGGCATGATAAATTAATAGTCTTTTGTCTTGTGTAAGAAAAACAAAATGAAACAAATCTACATCGTACTCGTTGTTGCGCTGATATGCATCCAAGTAGCAAGAGCAAAGATATGTGGGCTTACTGCAGCCTGTGTTTTGCATCCAGAACTTACAGAAGGTCCTTACTATGTGAGTAATACACCAACGAGAACCAATATAACGTAACTAATTGCACAATAATAATAATTTAGTGAGGGAAAGGCTGGAATCCAATTTAGACTGCAAGTTACTGTGTTGAATGTTAGCTCCTGCCAAACTATACCAAACGCTATTGTCGATATTTGGCACTGTGACTCTTCTGGTATATATTCGCACTATGAAGCTGCCAGCAAAGGCCAAGGATCGGCTACAGACAACACAACATACATTCGCGGCCAATATGCAACAAATAGTGCCGGTGTTGTAGAATTTCAAAGTATCTACCCAGGTTGGTACCAAGGACGCGCTACACATATCCATCTCAAGGTACATGTTGGTGGAAATGTTCTTCATACAGGACAACTTTTCCTTAATGATACATTGACTGATAAGATCGCAAAAATCGCACCATACAGCAGTCGTACAATTACCAGAACTCTAAATTCACAAGACAATATCTATAGTGGCGGCGGTGTGTATGGATTACTCACCACATCACTACTTGGAAGTACTGAATCGGAAGGAATACTTGCTTATATAACTGTGGGTGTGTCTGCTGATGGTACTACTACCACAACTAATGGTCCCGGTGTGAATGCTGGTTTGAATATAGCACCAAACATTCTAGCAACAATAGTGGTAATACTAGCCGCAGTTCTATTGACGTGAGCAGTAAATACAATTGTTTTTTTTGTTATTTAAACTTTGTGCATCAAAATTATCCTTTTCAAGACATCAGCACTAGTATAGTGGTAGAATACGAGACTGTCAAAGAGAAGATCTCTCGTGACCGGGGTTCGATTCCCCGGTGCTGAGCTTACTTTTGAAAAACACTGGGAACCTTTTTGCTCTTTGGGCGTAAGATTATTGGCAATCTTAACATTTTAGATGCGAAATCGATAAATCGTTGCTCTCAACGCGACCTGGAACTTGCAAACATATCAAGCGGAAAGGCACTACGAATCGTACAAGCAAGAAACAAAACACCTATTCGAACCAGGGAAGTTTAAAGAAATTGCTCGCATCAAGGACAACGACATACTTGGTCAAGTATGTTCATGTTTTATTGAATTCGATGGCGAGTTTATTTGAGTACATTAACTGGAAAATAAGATTTCGTGCAAGTTGTATAAAATTTGTACATTTAATGCTTCTTGGTTTCGGTAGTGGTGTCGTGATGACCCAAGTGTAACTTGTCCTTCATTCTGGTGAAGAAACCTGGTTTGTTTGATTCGTCGTCCAATGGTTCGTTGAATCCAGTTCTGTGAGCGTTGTGAGTGGTGCCAGTTGTGGTAGTAGCATGAGTTGTTCCAGTTAGCGGAGCACCTTGATGTGCAACAGCGTTTACTACTTGCTCATGTTGGACCAAGTTGCTGCGTTCGACTCCTGACAAGTTTCCACCTTCCTTGTTAATGAGCTTGTGTTCGTGTCTGTTCATGTTGACTTGTTCAGTTTGAATTGGAGCACCAATGTTGCTAGTGGTTGTTGTACCACTGTTGAGACCGCTCTTAGTTTGAGTGGTGACCATTGTCTCTCCTCTAAGACCTGATTGTTGAGTTAGACCTTGTTGGAGTGGAGCTTGTTGGTGCAAGTGAGTCTCTTGGAAAGTTCCTTTCTGGATTGTGGATGCTCCAGTAACTTCACGGATGATTGGAGCTTCGTGTACAGTACGTACGACTGGATGTACTACCTCTTGTACAACTTTTTGTTCACGTACTTCAGTGACGAGTGGTTGAACATGTCGTTCAATGTTCTCTTGTCTGATGACTTGAGCAACAGTTTCTTGCTCTTGAACTTGACGAGTTGATCCTTGTTGGACAATCTTTGGAGCTTGTGCTTGATTCAATTGAGCAAGTCTCAAACGTTCTTGTTCGCCGAGTTGTGCGCTGCCGATCTCTTCGTATCTTGTTTCAGCACGAGCTTGGGAGAATTGAGCCTCCTTTTGTACGTTTTGAACGAGGTTTTGCTTTTCGATTTCGATAATCTTTTGTTGATGAACTTCTTGCACGACTGGCTTGTGATGCACTTCAACGTGCTTCTTTTCGATAACATTCTCCAATACTGGCTTTTCCATTACGTTAGTAACGATTGCCTCCTTGTTGATAGTTTGCGATGGGACTTCAGTAGTGCGTGTAGTAACAGTTGTTTGCTTTTGAGTGTTGTCTAATACCATTGTGTTGTGTTGTTTTGTTTGTATTTGTTTTGCAGATCAGAGCACCTGCATTTTTAAACTCATCAGATGCGATCGTAAATAGCACCGGAATAGTATTTTTGATCGAGTGGGGTATTTTCTCATTAGACAGAAATAAAATTAGTACAGTTACAATAAGTTAAATGGTACCAGTTCTAGAGCCCAAGTTGCGTGTAGTCTTTTTATTTTAAGAAAAGATTGCTAGGATATTTTTTGCCCATTAGCTATCTCTAAAGAAGAGAAACGTCAGTCGGAAGCATGTCAAGCTGGATATGGATATTTTCAATTTCTTTCAAAGCAAAACCTTTTCACTACACCACACAGTGCACACATGGTCTACGAAGACTTTTCCAAGCACTCGATATTGGTTTCACTTCTAGATAATCCTACATACTGCTTAGAAATAGAAAAATTAAGCCAGGAGAAACAGGCAACGCACTACTACCAATTGTACAAAACTATTCAAATATTTAGGAAAACCACAGTTGTAGCCGACAAACTACGGATTGTCACGTACATTTATGAAGACATCGTGAAGGACCACATCGCGATGAGGCGTCAGCTGCGATACAAATTGTCCGATGTGTCGTGCCTCTGCTCACACGAACTAGGTTGGCTATGGTATGCTGATGAAAAAGTTGTCGACATTATGTACGAGTTGGAAGCTGTCGCTCTAGATAAACTACAAGATGTTATCGCATATAGCGGCCCACCTAGGACGATTCACAGAACTCGGTCAACGTTATCTAGGATGTCTGTTCGTTGGGACAATTTTAAAACTAACGTTAAGAAACGTGCCTCGATGGCATTCTTCTAATACTGTAAATAAACAAATATTGTACAAGAGGGTACGGTATAAATAGTCTTTAGTTTATTGGTTCTGCTGGTTCGTCATCGTCTGCAATTTTGAATTGTTGCTCTTGTACGAGTGGTTCGACTTCGGAAGCTTCTTGTGTTGGTTTCTCTTGGGATACTG
>JAESGV010000380.1_pt1 | contig 19673 bp, 12 predicted proteins | sample 9269781 | NCBI WGS metagenome assembly JAESGV01 (sample SAMN15741586, study PRJNA653496) | algae metagenome | isolation source: Tildeniella torsiva UHER 1998/13D and co-occurring heterotrophs from... | place: Slovakia: Slovak Paradise National Park, Hrabusice, Kosice Region | collected 2000-01-01
CCTAATTTTTGTGTTTCGACACGGATGTCACCAATAATCTTTTCTAATTCAATTGGTGTGCTCAAACAAACAATATTATTGATACCCATGGATTGTATCGTTTTCAAATCTCGTACCATGTCACCTCCTTTATCTACTCTTCCTGGAAGTTGCGCAACTCCAATGTTTTCACTGATTAGATCAACTCGATATTGCATGTTCTTTTCGTATCTATGTTGGATTTTATCTCCCAAATGCAAGAAGCAGCCAATGCTAATTTTCTAGACATTGGTTTTAAATGATCTAAAGCTAATGCAAATAGCGAGTATCGTAATAGTACGATATCTGCTTGGAATGGTGAAGAATTTTCTTTCACAATTTCTGCTAATATTTTCCTAATGTGTACAATGATAGCCCACAAGTGTATCATTTGTTTGGAGACAAGTCCATGTAATGCACTTGGTAAGGATTGCGATAAATCTTCAACTCGTGACAATTCTTGGATAATTAAAATTCCTTGCTCAAAATGTTGTTCGTTTTCCAGTACAGTGTATTCATAAATCATATCCGACTCGATTTTTAGAATATCTTTCAGGATGTGTGTACGTTCACAGAATTCAAAATCGATTAACCAAACGTTCATGTTTGAATCTACGAGGATCTAGGAGTGAGTATGTGATAGAATTAATCTTACATTTCTTCCGTTCAAATCTCCATGCTGGAACGATACTAACGAATTTTTCTTTGCCAAATAACTCGTTTTCACTTTTGGAAGAACATCCCTCAAAAATGCGCTTACATTATTCACACAAAAATCACTGGTGAAAGATAGTTTTCCATAACTCGAATCTTTGTTTTCTGGTAGTAATTCTCTTGCTCGTCTCATGACAGAGTCTGGATCATCAGATCCTCCTGTTCGTAACGCCCATCCTTTTCCATTAAAATCATATGCGGAGAACAAGTTAACTGGTTCCAAAGAGGCGACCTTGTAAAACTTTCCTAACACCATTCGGAATGTTTTCGAAAGTACTGTACAAATGTGATCTGTTGTGACTTTTGGATCGTTGAGTGAGTCCAAGTATAACGATCGGAACGAAGGTGTTTCTACTGATGCTTCATCTTCATCGATGAGTGCCATGGAGGCGTATGCGAATTTGATTCCTGCTCGACACTTGCATTCACACCACGCTCGTATGTTTGGAGCGTGTAGTCCAAGTACATCTTCAATACGTTCAAAATTTGTTCGTTCTTGTGTGATCGATGCGCGTTCTCCAACTTTGAGAATCGAAGGTGCTTGTTGATGACCTAATAAATCCCATGATGCCACGCGAAACACCCATGAACCAGAAAATCCACCACCAAGTCTTCTAAAATCAACGCGAGATGAATCACGATACAAATAACTAATAATTTGCTTGTCGACTGCACTCATGTTATGTTTGTCTTCTTTTGATAACGAACTAAATAGTTGACTGCATGATGAAAAGCATGATTCGGGAACACTTGCTGTGAGTTGGTTGTTTCCTTGTTCTGCATGAATACCAGATTTCCACCAGTTTGGCAGTAGAAATTCTTGAAGATCGGAGGTTGAATTGAACACGCGTACATTGAAGACTTTGTTCACTTGGAATAGAGCATTGAAATGTTGTTGGCGACTTGTGCTGGCTGTGAGACTACTGCAGGTAGCAAGTTCCAATGTGTGAGATCCAGAACACATTTTTGCTCTGTATCGAGTGTAGAGTTCATAAAGTAGATAGTGTATGGTTATGTCTGTCCATATCCCAATTACGCAAACTTTTGTATGAGTTGCGCATTTTTCGCATAGTCTGTCTTCCAAATCAGTTCCGATGAACGCGTTTAAACATGGACAGTTGATATACGATTCATTCTTGCGTGTTTGTACGCCATCATCAAGATCTAATATTAATTTAGCACCTTCTGTATTTTTAATCGCTATAGGCCCTAATTGATCGACGGCGTCACATACTTTTTCGTTCCAACCTCGTATATGAAATATTTCAAGTGATTCTTCAGGTTGTTGACGCGCCCACTGCATGAATTGCATCACAGGACCTGAACTTGGGTCGGTGCCAAGTAATCTTCGAGATTCGTTCTTCCCGATGTACAAAGTAGAATTAGTTTGTTGATCTAAAGCATCTTCAAAGCCGATAAAATCTTTTTGAAGATACGACGTGATAATGATCGATTTTGTATTCCTCGTGTTCTCCTTAACATCTGCAACTACCATTGTTTCGCGTGAAATTGTCGGGCGAACGATAGTCTATGTTTAGCACTAACCAAATGAAAACACGATGTTGAAGAAAACAATTGTATTTACTATTATTTACTGCATAGATTGGAGTTGAATCAATGAGGTAACAACTCTGTCAAGATTTCCATTAAAGTTTCTAAGCAAATGCTCATTCAACTTTCTGTTGGAGAATCCCATGTTTTCTAAGGCTTCTAATTGTCCTTGGAAGGATGAAGACTCTACTCTTTGAGGAAGCACTTCTTCAGTGGCAATCTCATGAGCACTTGGGTACATTGGAGCGCTTGGTTCTACGAGTTTTTGTTGAGGTTGTTGAGGCTCTTGTGGTTGGGGAGCAGGCGTAATAGGAACGTGAGGTCTAGTCATGTTGTGTACAGCTTTTTCAATGCCATCAATGGTGATGTTAGTTCTTGCAATGAAGTCCTTGACCGCATCTCGTACCTTGGTGTAACAACACTCACCAGTTCTGTTTTGTTGGTTTTGGTGGCATCGTTGGAACTTCTTGACTAGGAAGTAACCGACGGGAATGGCAATGAGCATGGTACATACTTTACAGTTGAAGAGCATGTACAATCCATAGGCAAGTGCTACCTTGCGCCAATGGGTTCTTGCATGCGCGGTGAGTTTTTCATAAGTGGCTGGGTAGTGATGGCGAGTGATGAACATGACCGACAATAAACCAATAAAGGTTAAGAAGGGATGAGTAAAGATAGAGTAGAATAGTCCCAATATCACCGCAATTCTACTTGGCATGGAGACGCCACAACAGCCACCGGCTGATGGACTGCAGCATCCACTGCCTACGCAGCTTGATGCTCTCGAGAAGGGGCATCCACCGGATGCTTGTTGGGGAGCAACGTTAGCATGTACCGGCTCTTCTACACGTTGAGGTAGGGGTGCTGGTGTTGCATTCAATCGAAGAATATTTTGTTCATTCCAGGAAGATAAAATATCTTGAAATTCTTGGCTGGTAGAGAATGTTACCAAGTCGTTCTCTTCGTCAATGTAAACCCAATCGAGTCTATTTTGAATACCGAACAATTCCTTGACTGTATCTTCGAACGTACTGAAATTACTGTTTCTTGCAATGTTTAAACGTCTGGTGCCACGCTCAAGGATCGATATCTTTACTGGGATTGATGCCATTTCGTTTTGTGTGATTGATTTGAATACCAAACGCTTGTCTCACTATTTATTTTTGAAGAGCTACGTGTTCGGAATTCAAAAACGTGTCCGCTTCGAATTGTAACGCGCTTTAGAAAGGAGGAAGAGCAGCCGCTATTGGTTTTATTAGAGCTGTAAGCTGTTGGATAGTGCAACACACGTGTTACCTCCAGCTGCGATATAGCTCGCTTTAGACAAGCCTGTTCTTGTTACTCTAGCTGTTGGAGTTGCTTGCCAGGTGTGCGTGGCTCCCTTCTCGTCCATAGCGAGAACGTGGTTCTTTCCTGCTACCAGTTGTACAATCTTCTTGTTTCTTATTTCACGAATTCCAATTGTTTCATCTTTAATGGTGTCCAACTTGAATACCACACCTTCTTTGGACAATCCGTACAACATTGGGCCAGCCGAAATTACATTGGTAAATCTCTTACCCATCATGAGATGAGTCCAGGTTTCAGAATCGTATTCGTTCATCTTTCCAGTGTAGTACATGGCACCGTGGCAAATAGCCAATGTGAACGTGTCATATGGGTAGACTCCGTGAGCATATTTGATGTCGATTAGTCTTGGTCTGGGGACAGTTGGTTCGTTTCTAACGGATAATTGATTGTCCAAGTTGTTTCCAAAAGCCCATACATCGCCATTGTGACATTGAACAAAAGAAGTATTTGGTCCTGCGTAAACTTGTTTCGCATTTGCTGCACCTGGTGATAGTTGTACTGATACTGCAAACTCTCTAGCTTCATGATCACCAGTCCCTAATTGTCCGTATGTATTGTCTCCGATTGCCCACGCAATATTTTCCTCTATAATTTGTTAGAGCGTATAGATTAGCATACTTATGAATAGGAGATGACCATCTCCAGCTGCTATTTGGGTGGCCGATGTGATGCTATCAATTCTTTGAGGTTTGTCGCTTGCAGAAGAGCATTTGTAGATCTCCCCTTTTTCTAAACGCTAGTTAGTTGAGTGTAAGGTACGTACCGGTTAAAAAGTAGCTGACGTTTGAGGTACAGCATATTTGAATAACATCTTCAAGATCCAGAATTATCTCTGGTTGTGTTTCTTTAGTAGTCCAACCGTACACGTAAGGCGCTTTATGGAACCCAAAGTCCTCTGGCGTAATTTGAATAAGCAACTCTGCTTCCGCATCGATCAATGGGATGTTCATGTTTGTGTTTCTGATACGTTTGATAGGAGCGTTGATCAATAGAGGAGACCTTCGAATAAATGTGTAATCGTCCAGAGAAAGCTCAACAGTTCCCAATAGTTCATTCGTCCAAAAATTGTTAACGTTATAAATCTCGAACACTAAAGAGACGTAATTTGGTCTACACCTCCAGTACCTTGTGAAAGAATGGAGATATGTTGGATTGCTACCAAGAATTGCTCTAGTTTTCACTTTGTCATCGTGGTGAATTCCTCGTCTATAAAATTGTACTTGTGACTTCACTGTTTTTCCTTGTACACAAATGTTACGAGCTTCAACGATCGTGATAGTCACACGCATGAGGATCTCGCGATTTGTTGGCTTGTGTGACCCAATTCCATAGAAGGGTTTAAACGATCAATCAATGGAGCCAACTGAGCGAAAGTTTATTTAACTTTTGTGACGTAAAATTGAAACTTGCATGAAACAAGAAGTAGGGTTTGCAAAAGAAAGATTGTGCAAAAAGGGGAGATGAGGGAATCGAACCCCCGACCACCTGCACCCAAAGCAGGTATCATACCTCTAGACTAATCTCCCATTGTGATAACTAATCCTTACTTATCGTGCTGGTACTATTTTAATATATGGTGTATATACTGTATTTGTCACCACTTACTTCAGTAACTATTGCATATGATGCGTGTAGGAAATTAATCTATGGTGTTGTATTTGGAAGTACTGTACAGTAAAGAGAAAGTACGTTAAATAACCAACTGTTCCAAAATGATAAAAATTATTGCTCTAGCGTTCGTAGTAGCGATTGCCACATGTGCTCCTGATGTAAACGAGGTATTGAACACGTACATTGACGAAGTATTAGCCTCAGCGGATCAAAACACAAAACCAAGGTGTCCCAAGCTCGATTGTCCCAAGTTAAACTGCAGATCCCAAACAATTGAATTCAATTCAAATTATTGCTTAAAGGTGAGTATTAGCAACTATTCTAATACATCAGTGTCCAGAGTGCAAGTATCACCCCTCAGAGCCTCATTTTTGGGATTTGGAAGATGAAGCTGTATTGTCGAAGAGATGGCGAGCACCATGCCCCAAACTAGATTGCCCTATTTTAACGTGTAGAGTTCAAGTAACTGGTATTGATTCCAAAGAATGTCTAATGGTAAGATAATAATGTTATAAGCTTACATGTAGTGTCCAAGATGTAAATATCCAAAGGGCACACTTTCTCGTGAACTCACCGATGCTCTTTCAGATTTTGAATAAATGGTTTGAAGCAATTGATACGTTTATTGCTCATAAGCAAATTGGAACAATTCAGCATTCTTCTTCAACGTGTGTTGCTTAAAGTTTGCCAAGCGACTGAAATCAGCCTTGGACATCTTGAAAATTTGTTGGAATTCAGTATCACTCAAGTATTGTTCTCTCTTTTGTGGGTCAACACCTTCAGGGAACGACTTGTTACCATTCTTCAATTGAGCATATGGATAAACTGGCATTCTACCACCAGTTTCACCAACAACTGAACCAAACTCTGCTTTCACTCTTCCAGTAGTATCTTGCAACGAATTCAAAGTAGCTTGAATCAAACCACCTTTCGATCCCTTCATGGTAGTGAACAATTTCAAATCTTCTTCATCTTGCTTGCTCAGTCCCAATTGTGAGTATTTGCTCTTGCTTGCAACTTTGAACTTTTTCTCAGCTGGTTGTTGTGGTTTCACTTCTTCTTTTGGTTTGTCACCTCTCTTCAACGCAGCTTCTCTTTCTCTTCTTTCTTGTTGTTGCAAGTAGGAACCGTATACGAACTCCTTGCTACGATTTTCACTGATACCCCATCTGGTTTGTTCATTGAAACGGAAACCAACGAATTGTTTGTATGGTACAACAAATTTGAAATTCTTAACTTTGGCCAAGTTATCTTCCAATTGTTTTTTCATCATGCGAATTTCATGAGCAGTTGCATTGGGATGTTCGGCTAACCAATCCAAAACGGCTTGTGCGTAATCGTCAACATCTCTTAATTCATCCTTGGTCATACCCTTTCTTACTTCTTCATTGTTGTTCAAGATATCTAGAACCTTTCTTGCATACTCGAGTAAATTATTTCTTTCATCTTTGCTTTCCAAAATGGAGTTAATTGTCTTTTCTAATCCATCCTTTTTCTTTCTTAATTCTGCCAAAGTTGCCTTGTCACCATGTTTCTTGACCCATTCGATTACTTCATTTGCTGTATCGTCAATCAACTTCTTTTCATCATTGGTCAAAATGGAAGCCAATTGTGCATCATTCTTGATACGATCACGAATGTTTGTTGCATAGTTGATCAAGTTTCTCTTTTCCTTGGCCTTGTCAACAAGTGGATTAATCTTGTTTTCAATTTCTTTTCTCTTTTGGTCAAAGTCACGTTTGGTTGCTTTTGCGGCATTCTTGTCCATCCATGATTCAGCATCCTTGATTGTATTTTCAATGGTCTTTCTCTCTTCGGCAGTTAAATTGGCAGCCAAATCTTTATCGTTCAATTGATCCTTGGAACTCTTGATGAAATCGGCCAATGCGATCTTTGCATCAACGCGATCAACAATGGGTTGTACAACACTTTCTAATTTCTTGCGATGTTCCTTGATTTCCTCAACGGTAGCATTTGGTGTCGAGTTCAACCACTTGAGTTCTTCATTCAATTTGTCGGTAATCTTTTTCTTTTCATCATTGGTCAAGTTGGCTAGTAACGCTTTATCTTCTGCCAATCTCTTTTGTAATGCTTGTGCATATGCCAAGAAATCCTTCTTTTCTTCTGCCTTTTCAATCAATGGTTTGACTGATTCTTTCAACGAGTCCAATTTGCTTTGTACTTGCTCTGGCGTAAGAGTTGGTGAATTTTGGTTCAATTTGAGCCAATCTTGAGCATCTTGAAGAGCGGCATCGACCTTGCGTTTATCATCAACACTCAAATGTTTTCCAAGTTCTGGATCATCTTGCTTTTTCTTTGTGTCGTTAATGTAATCTTGCATATCTTTAGTCAATTGCGCACGTTTGACAATGGCATCGGATGCACCTTGTAATTGTTTCAAACGATCTTCTAGTTCAGTGCGGGAAACTGGTTGCTTTTTGGTTCTGTTCAAAAAGTCCATATTCTCGTCTACTAAATCTTGTAGCATTTGTTTTTCACGATTTGGAATGTGACTTGACAAGGAATCATCAAGTTTGTCGGCAATGGATTGTGCGACATCGTTCAACTCGTTACGTAATTCGGCCTTCTTGACAATAGGATCCAAATTCTTGGCAATGTCCTTGTGTTTGTCACCGATTTCCTTTGCAGTTGCAGTTGGTTTGCTGTTCAACCAATCTTGAATGGCACGAGTTTGATCATCAATGGCTTTTCTATCTTCATATGACAAGTCATCGAAATCACCACCGAAATCGTCGTTTCCTGCACCCAAGGCGCCACCCAATTTTCCACGTAAATCGCCAGCATAGTCAGATAATGCGGCTCTCTTTTCAGCACGTTCGAGTACTGGTTTGATCTTGTTCTTGAGTTGTTCCAAATAGTCATCAACTTGTTGTTTGGTAGCTTTTGGATTTTGTTCCAACCAATCTAATGCAGCTTGTGCGTTATCATTAATTGATTTCTTGTCAGTTGCGCTCAAAGAGTTCATAATTGGATCATTGGAATCGTCCAATTTGTTTTGAATATTCTTGGAATAATTTTCAAGTCCATCACGAGCGTCAATACGTGACAAAAGTGGGGTAATCTTGTCCATGAATTCTTTCTTCTTTTGTTCAATTTCTTTTGGCGTTGCAGTTACACCCTTTGTTCTTGCCCATTCATTTGCATCGGCAATAGCGTCTTGCAAATCTTTTCGTTCCTTATCGGTAACAGTTGGTGCACTAGCGGCCAATGATGGATCAGTGTTCAAACGATCACGAGCGCGATTGGCTTCTGATGTTAATTGTTTCAACTTGTCAGATCGTTCATACAATGGTTTCAAGCGATCGGCCAATTGTTTCTTCTCTTTGGCAATATCTGCAGATGATGCGTTTGGATTCTTTGCCAAAAAGTCAATAGTTGGTTGCAACGCTGCTTCGATTTGTTTCTTTTCAGAATCGGTCAAACGTGAATCATTGGCGATTCTTTCACGAACAGTGTCGGCTTGATTGTGTAAATCTCCACGATCTTGTGCGGCTTTGATGATATTGTCAATCTTGCTCTTCAATTCCTTCTTTTGTTTTCTTACATCTTCAACAGTTGCTTTTCCGCTGCTATCTTTACCAGTGTTTTGTTCTAACCACTTCTTGGTTTCTTCCAAAGATTTTTCTAATTGTTGTCTTTCTTGTGGGGTCATGTTTGATGCTAATGAACCACCAGCACGATCTTGGTGCATTCTATCACGAATGTTGTTAGCGAGTGCATTCAAGTCGGACGCTTCCTTGATCTTTTCCAAAATGGGTTTTGTCTTTTCGTCAAACTCTTTTTGTTTCTTTTGAATTTCATCCTTGGTTGCATTTGGGTTGTTCTTAACAAAATCTACTGCATTTTGTGCAGCTTGACGTAAAGCGTTGGCATCGGCTTTGCTTACTGATGCTTCGCGTTCCATCTTTCCTGCTTGGTCTTGAATGGAGACGGCAGCTTGTTCCAAAGTGTGACGAGCTTCGGCATTGGCAATCAATGGGTTAACAGTGCGTTCCAAATCTTGAATCTTGTTCTTGATTTCATCGGTCTTGGATTTACTGCCATTGTTGTCCATCCATCTCAAGCTTTCTGCAACAGCATCTTCGATAGTTTGTTTCTCCTTGTTAGTGAGTTTTTCGAAGAATTCTGGATCTTCCTTAACCTTCTTGCGAAGATTGTGTGCCAAGTTGTCCAAATCTTTCAACGCTTGGGCGTGTTCAATCACTGGCTTCGATTTGTTTTGCAATTCAGCAATCTTATCCCTGATTTGTTGATTTTGCTTGTTAATGTCTTGTGGAGTGCTACGAGCGTTCATCGATGGTAATTTGGCAACAAATTGCTCTGATTGATTGATCAAATCTTGCAACAGTTGTTTTTCTCCAACATCAAGCTTGGCATCGTCCAATTTTTCACGCAAGCTCTTTGTCAAGTCATCCAATTGCTTCTTGGATTCTGCCATCTTTACCAATGGAACAGTCTTCTTGTCCATTTCCTTACGGATGGCCTTAACTTCGGCAACTGATGCGCCTGGGTTCTTTGCCATGGCTTCCATTGCTTTATCAGCTTCTTGGTCGATGATCTTCTTCTCTTCTTCGGTCAAAAAGTCAAACAAGTCATCATCTTCATCGTTGATTCTATTCTTCATCTTGTGTGCATAGGCATCAAGTGCGTTTCTTTCCATGGCACGAGCGATGATGTGATTGATCTTGTTTTCGAGTTCTTGCATCTTTTTGTTCACTTCATCTTGTGTTGCGTTTGGATTCTTCTTTAACCAATCTTGAAGTTCCTTGATGGCGTCTTCAATTTGTTTCTTTTCGTCTTTAGTCAACATGGTGTTGAGTGGATCGTTTACGTCATTGAGCATCTTATCCATGATCTTTTCCATGTAATCAGCAAGTTGTTGACGTGCTTCGGCATCACTCAAAACTGGTTTGGTAATTTGATCAAATTTGCGTCTTGCTGCGTCGATTGCCTTTTGTGTTTGGTCCTTGTTTGACTTTTTAGTGAAAGTGAGTGCTTCGTTAATAGCATCTTCGATCAACTTTTTCTCTTGTGGAGTTAAACGATCGGCTAGTTTCTTATCTTTGGCCAAACGATCTCTCATGGCATTAGCACGAGATTCCAAGTCCAAACGAGCGTTAGTGCGTTCCAAAATGGGTCTAACTTTGCTTTCCAAATCGCTTCTCTTTTGAGCAACGAGTTCTTCAGAAGCATCGTTCTTAAGACCTCTCTTTGGTGCTGACCATGCAACAGTCTCTTCCAACGCTTGTTCGAGAATCTTCTTCTCTTCATCTGTCAACAATGGCGCCAACTTTTTATCTTGAAGAACTTTACTTCTCAAAGTGGAAGTGTAGTCGTTCAAGTCACCACGACTTTGAGCGGCACCAACCAATGGGTCAACTCTTTCGTGTAACCTCTTCAAGGTTTGTTTGAGTTCCTTTTCTGACATATCTGGATTTCTGCGAACTTTATCCAAAGCGTCACTAATAGCGTCATCAACAAGTTGTCTCTCCTTGTCGGTGAGATTACTTGCCAAAGAGTTTGGTCCTCTATCGGCAAGTCTTTCACGAATACCGTAGGCAAAGTCATTCAATTTGGATTTGGCTTCGGCACGTTTCATAATGGGTTCGGTAATCTTGGTCAAGGAGCTATACTTGTCTTCTAATTGTTCCTTGGTTGCATTTGGATTCTTCTTGATCCAATCCAATGTTTCTTGAACTGCTTCTTCAATGGTCTTCTTTTCGTCAGGTCTCAAATTTTGAGCCAATTTGACATCATTGGCAGCTCTTTCTTTCAAATTGGTTGCATAGTTGTTCAACTTTTCGTGAGCAGCAGTACGACCAGTAATTGGGTCAGTGTTCTCGTTGAACTTGTTCAACTTTTCACGAACTTCATCAGCAGTTGCGTGTGGGTTGTTTTCCAAGAATTCTAGTGCTTTCTTGGCTTCGTTCTCTAACAACTTTTTCTCTTCGTCAGATAGCTTGCTCAATGGATCGTTCACTTCACGTACGCGTCTGCGTAGACCCTTTGCAGCTTCTTCCAACTCGTCAACAACGATGGCTTTCTCAATAATTGGTTCAACAACCTTTTTGAGGTTTTGTAACATTTCTTGAAGCTTTTCTGGTGTGAGTTCTGGATTATCGTGCATCTCTTCCAAAGTGCGTTTGATCTTTTGTTGAATTTCTGCCAAATCGTCATCCAACAAGTCAAAATCTTCATCTTCGATACGTTTCTTGACGTCATGAGCGTATTGTTCCAATTTGTTGCGTTCCATGGCGCGATTTAAAATTGGACGAATCTTGGCGTCTAGTTCTCTTCTCTTGGCGTCAATCTCTTCTTGAGTTGCGTTTGGATTATTCTTGAGCCAATCTTCAAACTCTTTAATGGCTGCCATAACGGCTTCACGTTCTTCTGGAGTCATATTGTTGTAAATTTCAGCGTTGAATTTATCACTGAATGGATCCAACATGTCTGCATAATCAGCCAAAGATTGTTGCAATTTGGCAATGGCATCTTCTCTGCTTGTTGATGGAACGAATGGATTGTCAGCTGGGTAAATTTCATCCCAATTGGTTTGAGCATCAAGAAGTTTCTTCATCTCTTCAGCTTCCTTGCGTTTACGTTCTTCCTCTTCTTTCTCTCTCTTCTTGCGCTCTTCTTCTTCGAGCTTCTTGAGTCTCTCACGTTCACGTTGGAGTTCCTTCTCGCGCTCTTCACGCTCTTTGCGTTCTTTCTCTTCACGTTCACGTCTTTCGGCATCACGTTTCTCACGTTCGATTCTTCTTGCTTCACGTTCACGTTCTTCTTGCTCCAAACGCTCCTTTTCGCGTTTGGCAGCTTTCTCTTCTTCGAACTTTTTCTCACGAGCTTTGTTTCTCATTCTATCCTTGATGTCGAGTTTTCCAGCGCCAACTAGCACGGCAGAAGATCTCAAACCATCACCACCATGTTCGCCATTTCCAGCAGAAGTAGTACGAATGTTACCATCCTTATCAGTTGGTTTCTTGTACTCTGGATCTTTCAAATGATCATCTTCATCGACAACTTCTTCTTCACGATCCAATTCATCACTGATTTCCTTGGCCAAATCACGATCGATTGCTCTGTCCTTCTTTGACTTGGGTGCTACTTTACCACCACCAATTAAAGTCAATAATGGTTTCAAACCACCTAATTGACGGATAACAGTCTTGTTCTTATCATCGTTGGACAAATTCCACAATGCACCAGCAGCGTTTTGTTGTACGTTTGCATTGGGATGGAACAAAAGTTCGATCAATGGTGCAATACCGTCCAATTGACGAATAGCAACACGATTTCCTTGATTCAAAGTCAAGTTCAAAATGGCAGCGGTAACTTTTTCCAAATGAGAATCGTTATCAGTTTTGAGTAAATCCAATAGCAATGCCAAAGCACCGCATTCACGAATGGCGTCCTTGTTCTTCTCTTCATAAGCAAGTACAGCGAATGAAATGATTGTGTATAACAAGTTCTTGTCAGTGCTGCTTGTTTCAGGTTCCAAATGTACCATCAAAGCTTCTAGACCTCCCTTTTCGCGGAAGTCGGCAGAAATTTGCTCTGAAGCGGCCAATGTGAGTAAAGCACCCAATGTCTTTTCGATCATCTCCTCAGAATCAGATCCTAAGAGTTTGATGATACCCTCAATGGCATTTTCTTGCAATAAGATTTCTCTATTGGCAGAACTGTGACCCAAGTTCCAAATGGCAGCGACTGCGTTTTGTGCAACGGTATCATCTTCGTGATCTAACAATTGTACAAACTTCCCAATCATTCCATTCTCACGGATACTGTCGGCGACACTTTCCGCGGAGCTCATAATGGAAATACACATGGTGCAGTTTCCTAAGAGTTCTGGATCATCGGCTTCAAGCATGTCGAAGAGTTTATCGACTGCGCCACACTCTGCGAGATCGTCGCATACGTCTGGACCAGCACATGCCAAATTCCATAATGCTCCTGAAGCACGTCCAAGAGTTTCTGGATCTTCTGAATCGAGCATATCGACGATCGATTGGAACTTGTCAATAGATTGCAACTTGCGAGTGATACCCTCTTGTAATGTTAGTTTTGATCGCAAGAAACATACCATTCAAGCACAAAGAACTGAAACTTCCAGTAACGTTCTTGCGAGTTTCGTCCGTGTGTTCAGAAGACAACAAGAGTTGTAGAATTTCTGTTCCCTCGTTTTCCAACACTTGGTTTTGTACTTCTTCGTCGGAAGAAATGTTGAGCATGAAACCGGTAGCATAATCGAGCATAGCAGAGTCTTTGGCTCCACCGCGAGTATCTAAGAGTCTCAACAATTTTGGTACTGCTCCAGCGTCGCGAATTTCATCTTTACCTTCATCTTCAACGGCCATGTTGAGCAAAGCACCGCATGCTTGTTTTGCAACTTTTTGTGATGCAGAGTCGAGTAGATTCACCAACATGGCGATACCACCCAATTCTCTGATTTCAGCACGTGATTCTTCATCAGAGCAAAGAGTAAACAGTGCACCGACTGCCACCAATTGCTTGTTTTCATCAGCAGCTCTCTCGAGTGTTGATAAGAATCCCTTAACCTCAGCTTCGCTGTTAGATCACTGATGTCTATGACTTACACATTGATGGTGTTAGACGTGTCTGTCGGTTTTCAAATTTTACAATGAGCTCTTGATTTGGCCAAGCTGTCACCTATCACACAATCGCAGAATTTGGTTACGTTTATGCTGTGTCGACTTTTGTTGCTTGCGTTTATTATCCACACAGGTTTTTCGCAGTGGTTGCCATGTTCTCAGTTCACGTTTAATTCTGGGAACTCAATAACGACAGAGTGTACAAATTTCACACTACCGTATTCGCGTAGTGTCAGTTCATCAAATATAACAATATTTGCAAAACGATATGTCGCATCAACAGCGAAATTAGGTTCAATTATCGTTCTGGGTGGTCTAATAGTATGTTCCATAATTTAATTTCTCACATACAGGGTGATTCAGGGTCTCCTCTTGAAGCGTTTGGAGCAAGTATGTACAGTTCAATGGGAGGGAAATTCGACATTATAATACCAGATACTAGGGGTACCGGTCGTTCTACTCTGTTACGATGCTCATCATCGCTATCTATGACAGAATGCCAAAAGTCACTTTCCAAATCTTTCGCCGATGACGTTTCTTTGGCAGGATTTTCAGTTAATGAAATCGCATATGACATAATCGATATCATAGGCTCTGTACAGCAACCAGGACAAGTTATATACTTGTATGGTCTAAATTTTGGCTCCTATATCATCGATAGAGTTCTCAGGTTTTCTCCATCAATCGCTAATGCAGTAGTAATGGATGGCGTTTGTACATATCCAACATGTAACGCCACAGATACAGATGTTTTTGTCAATTCGATGGGCCTACAAATACTCGCGCAATGCACCCAAAATAATACTATTTGCAAAGAAAGATTCAATACGCCTCAAAATCTACTCAATAGCCTTCAAGAAGTACGAGGAAGATACAGCAAACGATACTGTGGTTTGCTACTACCAGAAACAGTTCCTATTAATCGCACGCTTAGTACTTTGGCAATACACGATCCCAATATACAAGTCACTATTCCCGCCTCTCTCGCTAGAGGCGCTCGATGTGATGCGCACGACGCAACTGCCATTTTTGCCATTTGGCAATACACTAGGAAGTATGTTCTATCAGCATTGGATCCATTGCGTTCTGATGTTTTGTACAGGCATATTATACTATCCGAATTTAGCGATAATCTTGATGTGGACCAAGCGACAAAGTTTGACAACAGTGCAACGTTCACAACTTTTTCCCGGTCAACGCTCGCAAAACAAAAGAAAGCAGGTTGGATATCATACACACGTACATCAGTACCTGAAAATACATACAATGGACCAATACTACGACTTAATGGAGATGTAGATCCTCATAACCCATTATCGAGGATACAAAATATTTCGAACGTGATCGTATTTAATGGTGTTGGATACAACACGTGGGCGAATACACGCACGTCGAATCTGAATGTCACGTGCGCTCATTCACTCATTACACAATTTTTCGAATCACCATCGAGTATGCTAAACACTTCATGTCTGTATGACGTACAGATTACACCGTTTAGCTCAAGTAGTCTATTTAAAAATGACGCATGGAATGCTCCATTTGCTATCATTATCCAATATCCCTACGCCCCAATTCTAGTGTTCATTATACATTCTACACTATTCATATGTTGCATCATTGTGCTCATTGGTGTTACAGTGTTCTACAACAAGCAACCAGTGCGTTCTAGGTTCATCGCTCCATACGTTGGACTGTTAACGCTGTTGCACGTTACTGCAACAAACATTTATGGAGGAGCAATGTCTCTATTGAGTCAACATTCTGCATGGGGAGAGTTGCTGAATGCAATTGGAGGTGCATTGATCATGGTAACTGTTGTTGCATTCTCTATGCAGTCTGTAAGATTCTACATTTTGCGGTATTTGTATCAAAACATGTCTACATCGCCATCACATACCAAACAACTTTTATTGTTGAAAGTGTTAACCTCCAATATCACGTTTGTTGTAGTTCTAGTTGCTACTGTGATTCTATGGGCAGGATTATACTTTTTAGCGTACTTTTACGAAGGAACGTTTAATGCGATCACGTATACAGAGTTTGCGTGCGCGTTAGTGATATTGATTACATTGTTGATACTATTTGCCATTGATCTTGTGTTTATAAGCAAAGTTTGTAAGAATAATTTTCTGAACGCCTTTTTTGTTGATGATCCGCTTCTGTTTCGAGTTGACACAGCCATGTTGTTGATCAGTTTTGCATTCTTCATTTTGTACAATTTTCTTACAGGTGTCGTAGACTCGTATACGTATAATATATTTCAACTATTTGCGTATGGGTTTGGCATCATGTTTAGTGGTGGTACTGTTTGTATTGGTGTACTAGTAGGGTACATAAGAGGAATTCGACCAAAGCAGCATAGTGACAAGTTAGATAAGAATGAAAGACTGGCATACATGCTCCAAGACGCAAAAGGTCGCGAATTAGTCTCCAAGTACGCAAGAGCAGAGTTCAGTTACGAGAACGTTGCAATCGTTATCGATTTGAATGAGATGTTGCCCACTTACTCTGAAAAAACAGATATGGAAAAGTACCAACTTGTAGACAATGTTGTGAACACGTATTTAGATCGTACTTCGACTATGGAGGTTAATGTACCTGCATTAGTCCGACAAGCTGTTATTTCTCTTCACCAAAGACAAGCCGTTGAAACCACTCAAGGAGAAGGTCAAAGGATTATGGAAGAGCTACACAACGCAGCAATTGTGACCCTACTTGACACGTACAGTCGATACGAAGATACTAGAGAATGCAAACACTACTGGACGCTTGTCAAAACGGCCAGTGATCTTAAGATTGACGCCTAAGTTTAAATTGTAATTAGGTTTATATCAGTGTAGACTTTTGTTTCTGCTTGTCTTAGTACATTATTCCGAAATACAAATTGTCTATAAAAGTTGCGTATTAGTGGATATTGGAGAGGTATGTTTGGATCATCGCCAAAATTGACACTGAATGAGATATTTCGAGCTGTTGTGACACATGGATACAACTTTGTTTCAAGGTAATCACGTTTGTACTCGTTAGTTGCGTATTGTGCTCTTCCGTTCATAGTCGTTATGATTTTACCATTTGAAAAGTTCCAGTACAATCCCACAGTGTCATTCTTTGTAAATTTAGCGATAAAATTTATGAAAGATGAGAATCCAGAGTTATCATAGATATGTCCATCGTCACTAAAGCGTTAAAATCTTTGATCTTTTTTGTACCTATGATATCCAAACGATTGATGGAACCATCCAGTCTGAAAGTCAGATTATGTCAAGTATAGTGCTTACCATTGCGTCATTGTATCCAAGCGGACTCAAACCTATACCGCATGAAGGTTTGTATTTGTTGGGGATACTGGTAAGTGTAATTTCAAAGTACAAAAAATTAAATTGTCGTTGCAAGAGTGGTATTTCAAATTGAACTATGCTTCTAGTATCACTCCAGTCGGTTTCATCCGTAGAGTATGTATGTCGCGGTGTGTATGCTGGTATTATTTGACGCGCATGAATAACGCTTATTGCCCAAGGCAGAGAGACATCAAGGTGAGGATCGAGTATTTTGGCATCAGTTTCACTAAACTCTCCGTCTGTGAGATCTTCTGTGTCTTCCATAATTTTTACAATTTTTATTACGCTTTTTGCCACACAGCCGCAATCCAAACTGATGCAATGTAGATTCAAAGTAGTACAGCAGTGGTTTGCGTCTAGACACTAGCATTATTTTAATTCCAGAGCAAATGTTTTGCCTAGCTAATTTTTAAACAATGTGGCATTGTAGAAACCCGCAAAGCGTCACCAAAAGGGCTGCGAGCGTAAAATTACAACAGACAAAACAAATGCCAAAAGTGACACTCTCCGCAGATAGAGTACAGGAACTAAGTCGTTCATTAGAGCAAGCATTATCTCAACTTCGCAACGACACAAGTGCTGACGCAAGTGGTTGGTCAGAATTATACAGCGATGACAAGATGAAAGCGTATCAAATCGATGTACCAAACTGCTATATTAGAAAGGTCAAAGGTGAAGCCATCGTAAACACATCAATGACAACACATGAGTTTTTCGACTTTATTGATGGTATGAGGCAAATCTTCATTCTAACATGTAGAAAAATTACATGAGAAGATAGAAAAAGATGAAGCGATTATATGTGATGATCTTTTGACTGTTTTAGAACCAAAGCCAGAAAATGCACCAAAAAACTCTCGAGATATATGGGACATTAGACATCTAAAGTACAACACACCAGGAGGGTTTCTGGTGTCTAACAGAGACTTGGTTTCGCAGACGAAAACATTTTTCGAGGGAGAAAATGCTATTCGGGTAACAGTGCATGTAGATGGAGCAGAATTTCCAGCTGAAAGAGGCTTCGTCAGAGCGAAGATGCTACTCGGAGGTTGGTATGCAGAGAAGCTAAACGACAAACAAATTCGAATAGTTTTTGTGAATCATTCAGATCCATGTGGAATGATTCCAGCAATGTTCATCAACGCCAAGTTACTAGACGCTGTACAAACAGTGAAAAAGATGAAAGAAGATATCGAGGGTAATTGAGTGTGCTTGTAACGATAAATGATCTGACGTGAGACAGCTGTCCAAACATCTTAATTTTTTTAAAATGAGAGCAGTACTCGCTGTAGTTCTTTTGTCGCTCGTTGCCGTCCTTATCGCCAAGAAAGTAGACTTCACTCTCTGTCTTGATAATCCACCATTCACTATTACCGATATCGATGTACAACCAGACTCAACAGTCAAGCCAGGTGTGTTAGTTTTCTACAATATGTAACTCTTAACAGGCGAAACCATCACCGCCACTATCAACGGTGTTAGCAAAGTCCTCGTAACCGGCGGTACTTTGTTGTCCGACATTTCTCTTGACGGTGTTCCAATTCTCGAAACTAAATATGACTTATGTAGCGTTGGTGTTGGATGCCCAATCAAACCAGGACCATACCATGTAACCGTCACCCAACAAGTTACTGAATTAGCTCCACCAGGAAGTTACCAATCCAAGAATCAAGCATTCGACCTCCAAGGAAACCGTCTCTCCTGCGTTATGATCAACTTCACTGTATCTGGTTAAACGTGTTTTTCCAACAGCACATGCATTTTCGATCTTGCAATTTGAGTGTAAAAAATATTTCTTCGTGGTCAATTCTTACCCACTGTACAAACACAGTGTACTGGTTTGTGTATTCGGCCATATCACGATGAAAATACCATACCCCGTTAGATTTATGAAGTCAAGCATCGTCGAGCTCGTTTAGTACTGTGATCGGAGACGGCACTGGAACCGCGAGTGCAGAATACTTCTTTTGCCTTATGCTTTGTTCATAACTGCTTTTTTGGATTTGTTTTGTCAAGAAGCACATCAATAAAATACACAATTCGATCAACCTAAGAAGCACCATTTACATCAGAATGATTTTTACAGAACGGGCTCATTCAATCTCATAGATAAACGATTCTCACGCCTCTTCTTGAATGCGCTACCAGATCTCAACTCTGATTCCAAATCCAATAGAATATTCTTATTGTTAGCAGCAGGTACTTTTGATTTCAAAAGCATTTCTCTCATGCCTGGTTCCTTTGGTTTGTTTGTTGGTTTACCAGTAACAACAATCTCTGGTGCACCAGCATTCTTCTTCTCCTTCTTTTTACGTTCTTCTTCTGCTTTGAGACGCTTCTCAAGAAGTTGGTTCTTGGTCAACTTGTACAATTCCAAAAATTCATCTACCTTCTTGAAGAAATCTTCTGGTTTTTGTACCAAACTCTTATCTTCATCGTATAGTTCAACCAA
>JAESGV010000381.1_pt1 | contig 19654 bp, 16 predicted proteins | sample 9269781 | NCBI WGS metagenome assembly JAESGV01 (sample SAMN15741586, study PRJNA653496) | algae metagenome | isolation source: Tildeniella torsiva UHER 1998/13D and co-occurring heterotrophs from... | place: Slovakia: Slovak Paradise National Park, Hrabusice, Kosice Region | collected 2000-01-01
AATAAGAAAGACAAAAACATTAAAAAGAAGGGGTGCAAGCAACAGTAAGCACTGCTAGTATAAACGGTAGATTTCATAGTTTTGATGATAAATTCTTGATTTCACAGTTTGCGTAGAACTTTCTCATTGGTTTAACTGTCTCCCACGTACCTCTGAAGCCTATAGGAATGATGAAGGCGTCTCCTGGGTTAAAAGTATTTGATTGTCCATTTTCGTGAGTTAGTCTGATGACACCATCGATTAGATAACAAAATTCTTCAGCACCTGTTTGTTCGAAGCGCCATACTCCAGGTTCGGAGCTCCATACTCCTGATGAAAGAGTATTTGTTGGGTCTGTGTATTGGTTATTGGTAGAAGCTGTTGGATTTCCCTTTTCTATGTTTTCTGGGACGTAACTATCTTTCTTGTTGACTTTATCTTCAATACGTACGATGTTTCGCATGTTTGAGGTTTCGCGAAAAATTTGTAAGCGAAAACAATCAGCAAGGGAAATACCAACAAGCACTTGGAACAAATTCAAGTAATCAGAATAAACAGTAGATAAAATTTAAATTAAAATGCAAAATGAAAATGATAATATCAATATTCGAATCTTAAACTCAAAACAGATGGTTAGCGATATAGATCAGTTGCAAATAATAACTATTCATTCAGCAATCGAAATGGAAACCTAGCTTTGCGGGTGCTCAACTACCGACCTTCCAAGTTAACCAAACCTATCAAACAAAAAATAACACGATGAAGAGCTTTCAGCCTATGCAGGCGGCACTGCTCTTCGTGCTCATGATCGTTATGATCAATGCACAGAAACCATTAACACTTGGTGTTCCCGTACGAGACGTCGCACCAAAAGAACAATTCGAACAATTCAAAATCGATACCGTACCTACAGTCTCAGGCACAACAAATGAACTTATATTTATTGTCACACCGTTTAGTGGTGACGCAGACATTTATGTGAAGGCTAGTGGTCCCCCAACACTTACTGATTTCGATTTGAAAGCTGCAGATACTGGTGCTGATTACATTTGGATAAACGCAACTTCACCACTTGCAACGCACCCAGGACCTTTCTATGTTGGTATTTATGCACACGAATCCGACGTTTCCTACTCTGTAATTTGCTACGTGTCCAACCGTACGTTTAAGAACTTTTTTATTCATTTTTTAGAACACATACAGTTGAATGAAGGTGTACCTCAATTGGCAAACGTCAGAAAGAGCGAATATATTTATTTGAAATACACACTTGCTCCTGGGTTGACAGGTGCACTATCCTTCTCCAATATCGCATTGTTGGGTGATCCAGGTACGTGTTAAAAAGTTTTTCTAACTTTAAGATATTTATGTCAGTCAAACAAACCAATTCCCAAACTCGCGAAACAGTACATGGTCAAAAGCTGAAATGGGAAGCGATCTTTTACAAATTAACAACGCACAACCAGGAGACTACTACATTGGTATCTTGGGTTACGTTCGTTCAACTTTTTCACTAGTCGCGACTCACATTGACAGTATGTAAAACTACACAAATAACTAACTTGATAGCACAAACTGAAATGGTTCACGGAGTTCCTATCAAATTGGCAGTAAGCGGAGGACAATACGCATACTTTAAATATGCATTGACAAAACCAACAACGGAATTGACTATTCAAGTACTGAAAGAAACATGGTCGTTTGGAGATCCAGATTTGTTCGTCAGTAAGAGTTTTGACAGACCAAACGTTACGCACAATGAATGGTCAGGATCACTCTCTGGAGCAGATGTCGTGAGAATCGCAAATCCTGCCACTGGTTCGTATTACATTTCAGTTCGTGCATGGGGATTCTTACCTGTTCAATTCACATTAACAGCAAAGACTGCAGAGTCATCCTCATTCTTGATTGTCGGAACTCCACAAGCAGGATCAAACTTGCCAGGAAAATACGACTACTACAAATTTGATTTTGGAGGACATGCAAGTCAAGTCGATAACAATGTTTTGGAGTTTGTTGCTTCACCATCTTATGGAACAGTTCAACTATATGGAGGCGATTCAACAAATCAATTCCCAACAAGCACAAACAACAAATGGGCAGGGCAACTCATGGCAACTTCGAGTGTGAAAACGTTTGAAGCACCTGTACCAACTGGAATGTACTATTTGAGTGTATTATCAGTCACCAACTCGACATACACAATCACGGCCTCTATTGACACCAGATACACTGCCATTTTGAGTGGACAATCGTACTTGTACACTATTAGACAAAATCGTTTCCGCAAGTTCTATTTCGATTTGGTAGATGAATCCCAACCAGTCACCATCAGTTTGTACTCGTACAATGGAGATGCGGATTTGTTCGTCGGTATTGACAAGAATGTTGATGACAAGAACTATATTTGGAGATCTACAAGAATCACAAATGATGTTGTTAGCATCGAACCAGAAGATAAGTCAAGACATGTTCCAGCCTATCATGGTCGTTACTACATTGCAATTCTCGGTTTCAGAAACTCATACTTTAGTTTGAGTGTTGCAACTAACGGCACTAGCACTATCGAAGAAGGTGTAACTGTACGTGGAAATGTACAACACAAAAAGTACAACTACTACCGATTCTGGTTGAACTTGGATAGTTCTTTAATCTTCAATTTGCGTGCAATCAAGACATCAGATGACCCTGATATCTTTGTTTCCACTGAACAACCACAACCAACTGATCAAAACTTCCAATGGAGAAGTACACGCTTCGGAAGTGATTACATTAATATTCCAAACGCATGGGGACAACGTTGGTACTATATTGGTGTTCATGGCTATTCTCCAAACACTACATACCTACTCACCGTTTCTACCGACTTTTCTGTACTAAGCGGTGCAGGTTATGCAAGCTTTGACTACGTACCTGCTGGTCAATACAAGTACTACAGCACTAACTTGGAGAGTGGACACATTAGTGCTACTGTTACACTCATTACTGGTCACACTGAGATTTACATGCTCCACAACGATACTAAACCAAGCAAAGGACAATATGTAGCAAAAGATGACTCATGGCCAGGAAATTTTGTAGAGTTGGACACAACTGAAAGTGGTTACTCACGCTGGACTTATGCTGTATACGGTGTTGAAGATAGCGCCTATTTCATCTCTACTGTTTCAAGTCCAGATTTCCAAGGTTCACTACGCATGGGAGAACCACGTTTGGGTGTTGCAACTAACGTAAGCGCAGCAATCTTCCGATATAACAGCTGGTTCCGCAGTGCAAACTACTATGTTAGTGTCAACTTGATCACAGAAGATGTAATCTTTAGCATTTACATGGATCAACACAACAAGAACCCAAATGCTACTAACAGCAAATGGAAAGATGAAAACAAAAAGGATGATGTTGTCTTCTCCATTCCTCAAGATCAACTTGAGCTAACAGAATCATTCTACATCACTGTAACTACCACTTCCGGAGCTCCAGTTCGCTTCCAAGTTTTGATGAGTGACCAAAGCGAACCAATTTATTTGACTCAAGAACAACCAAACAAGTTTAGAATTGAGCCAAACAATCGTAGAGGTTATGAGATCTACTCACTACCAGGAACTACTGGGTTCACTGCTTTGATTGATTCTTGTGATGATTACCCAGCACCAGAGTTCTACATGTCTATCCACGTTACTCAACCAAACAGTACATCTTACGATCAAAAGAGTGCTGTATCTCCTCGTTCCAAGTATAGTCAAGTTATGGCATCATCTGGTACTCGTACTACTGATCAATTGTACTATGTTGCTACTGACATTGTTGCAACAGGTCAATATGGGTCAATTTATGCAACTACAAAGCAAGATATGAGACCAATCGTCACAGGCGGAGGTGTAATTGCCATGGGTGACATGATTTCGACTACGCAACTCAGACTTATCATTCCCGCTGCAGCAGCAGAAATGAACAGATTACCAATTACATACGAAGTATTCAAACGCGTATTGACGGACAAAGAAGATCCAAGCAATGTTAACATGGATACTGCATGTTCCATTCGTTACAGAAAGGGCAATAGCAAGGTTGGTGAAGTTGATGTACCTCCAAACCTTCCACCTCAACTATACTTTGATTTGGATATCTCTAGCAACGAGAAGTATCTCATCAACATCATTGCACGTGATCGTTATGGTCTAGAGACAGTATACAAACAGTTGGGCTTCAACGTTGGTGATACTCATATTCTAGTCCCTGGAAAGCCACTTCAAGCTAGTGTTAACGAATCTCAATATGAACAATTCGTTTTACCTGCTATGCCTCAACCACTTGCCGCTGGAGAAGAGCTCATCTTTATTCTCACTCCAATTTCAGGTGATGTCGATATGTACCTCTCAACGACAACACCACCAACCAAAGAGCACAACGACTGGAAAGCAGAGAACGGTGGTTATGATGTAATCAAACTCACAACTGCAACTCCAGGATACAAGAACGACAAATACTATATTGGTATCTTTGGCGCAAGTGAAAGAAAGAGTACATTCACAATTATGGCGTATGTCAAGAATAGTTTGGCAATGTTGCAGTTGGAAGATGGTCTACCACAAGTCATGCATGTAGCCAAGGAAGATTACAACTATTTCAGTTACTATTTGGATGACAACTCTACTTTCTCAGTAACAGTTGCTCCTCTATCTGGTGACCCAGATGTATACGTTGCATCAAACTACAAACCAAGTCGCACTGATTCTGAATGGAGCTCTGCTATGAGCACTTTGGACTTTGTAGTAGTTGGTCCAGATAGTCCAAAGTACAAACAAAAGAACACCTACCAAATGGCTGTTTATGGATGGAAAGAGTCATTGTACACCATTACCGCTACCAAACAGTTCTCATCATCTGTTTTGGCCGAAGGTATTCCACATGGTGGATCTATTGACCAAAATGAGTTTGCATACTTTAAATTTACACTCGCATCACCACGTTCTGTAACATTTACTGTAACTTCACTCATCGCCGAAGGAGATCCAGATATGCTAATCTCAACTGAACATGAAAGACCAAATAGCGGAAACGCCATGTGGAGACAAGAGAGAATCGGACAAGATACCATCACAATTGCAAAGACCGATCCAAATTGGATTATGGGAACCTACTACATTGCTGTTAAAGCCTTTAGAAGAGATTTAACTTTCCAAATCGTCGCTATGTCAGAAATTGGCTCTACCGTTCTACCTGATGGAAACGTTCAAAGTGCACTCATCACTGCACCTGGAGAAACCAAGTACTTTAGATTCTACCATGGATTCACAGCGAATGCAATCATATTCACTGCCACTCCAGAGACATCACAAACTCCAGTGCAAATGTACGTCTCCCATACCATTAGCAAACCAGGACCAAGTAAAGCAGAATACACAGGACAAGCTGATGGTGTTAATACTGTCGTAACTGTTCCCAAGGATCAACCAGTTGGTTGGTGGTACTGTGCTGTTACTGCTCCAACAGTTGCTAATTTCACAATCACCGCGAAGAGTAACCAAAGAGCACAAGTTCTAGTCGATGGTGTTGTCAATTCTGAAAATTTCGTCGCCAATGGATACTATGTCTATTTCGTGTACGATGTAAGCAATTTAGTCCCAGGAGCAGCTTTGACAATTTCCACAATGGTCAACTATGGTGATCCAGATTTGTACGTTTCTGTTACAGAATCTAGACCAACAAAAGAAGAAGGACATTACACATGGAGAAGTATCGATCCAAGAGCCGATTCTATTTCCATTCCATACAATGATCTCAAGAATGCCCAAAACGTTTTCATTGGTGCCTATGGATTCTTTGCTGATGCTAGTTTCAGTATTTTAGCATTCAGTTCCAACGCAACCATTGAACTTCGTGATAACACTGTTGCTCCAGGTATGGTACCAGGAAACGGCTACAGTCACTATAAGTACGAAATGACAAACAAGGGCAGACTTCGTTTCACTTTGGATGTTCTCTCAGCATGGCCTGCAAACGTAGACATGTACATTGGTCGCGAACCAAATCCAAGCAAACTCAAGTATGAATGGAAGAGTGAATTGTTTGGTCAAGACTTTGTACTCATTGATGAAGCTCAAGCAGGCATGTACTATATCGGTATTTATGCTGCAAATCGCAACCCTGTTACTTTCCACTTGTTGGCTAGTACAGAGTATGCTACGATTGCAGTTGGTTCAACTACTATTGATTTTGTTGACCAAGGCAACTACAGATACTACCAATCGACAATTAGTCCAAACGTTGACTTTATCATGATTAGTGTTACACTCATCAGTGGACGCACAACTCTAGTCATGAACAACAATGAGACAAGACCAACTTTGGATAACTACAATAAGAAGGTTATTGGATGGCCAGGAAACTCACTCATCATCGCTCCAACTGATCCAGCGTTCAAACCAGGAACATGGAGTATTGGTGTTTATGCTGTAGCCAACTCTGATTACTTCTTATCTATTCAAGCTCGTGAAGGTCGTTTGACAGATGGTCAACCTAGAACATCTGTTCTAAATCCACAATATCCAGTCTCACGATTCTCGTACTCTGTAGGAACTGAACCAAAACCATTGTACATTCACGTACGTGTCTTTGGTCAATACACAGTCACCGAAACAAACTCGACAACTTGTATCGTTATCTATGGTTCTCAAACCAATGTCAACCCAACAGTAGATGACCACAAGTGGGAAGCAAGAAGTGACAAAAAGTATGGTGGTCAAGTAGTCATGCCAGTTGATGGTTTAGTAGCCAGCACACCATTGTACTTGTCAGTAAGTAAATGCCCAACAACATCACTCGGTCAAGACCCTAGCCAAGATGTTCACTTTGAAATTACAAGCACTGGATTGAATGATCCCATCTATCTCACTCAAGACTATTTGAGTATCTACAGTTTCATGAACAATGACTTTACATTGTTGAGTTCAAGACATGCATTCTCCATGAACATTGAGTACGCTTCCTGCGATAACAATCCAATGACAGGAATTCAATTCTTAGCTGATGCCAATCGTAACGCTGATTTATCCAACGCTTCATACATCAGTCACCAAACTGGAACGTTCTCGGCTGTTGTTGCCAGCACAAAAGCTATTTTAACAAACCAACCATACTTTGTTAAAGTGATCAAATCGAAACAAGCAACATCACCAGTTATCTACTCACTATACGCATCGACAACAGGTGGAAACTCTAGACCAGTTGTTGAGAAACAATTTGAAATTCGTGAAATTTCTCGTTACAATAACGCGATGGGAATACTAGTCGCACAAACACAAATCAAATTCAACGGAATGGACTCTCAAAAACTACGTTTCAATTTGATGGCTGTTAAAATTGGAAAAGAGTATGAAACACAATCTGATGCAGAAGTACTCAAAGCACTCAATTTTGAAACACTATGTGCTGTACAACTATTCCCACATGCTGCATCTCTAGGTGTTTCAAAACTTGGAGAAAACTTTGTTGTTGTCGAATTTGATGCAGAATCACGGTACTTGGTGAATGCAGTTGTCACTGATGTTAATACTGGTTTACAATCAGTATACACGCCAGTTGTTTTATCTATCATTCCAATACCATTTGTATCACATGGAGTATCTGTTGGTGGTATTTTAATTTTCATTGTTGGAATACTATTTGCAATCTATTTGGTTGTTGGTTCATGTTGGAACTATTTCCGCTTAAAGCATCGCGGATTTGATATCATTCCTCACGTATCATTCTGGGCCGATCTTCCATATCTTGTTTGGGATGGAATGAAATTCGTAGCAACTTGTGGAAGAAGACACAGCAATTACGAATCTTTTGATGATGATACCTATGGAGGAAAACGTGTAAATGTAGAGGAAGCCGATTTTAATGAAAATCCATTCAAGTTGAGTCAAGTTGATGAAAAATCAAACTCTACTCATGGTTATGGTGCAATTTAAATTATTTATAAATCATTTAAGAAATCATCGAGTGATTGCTCTACAACCACAGAATTGTCCAACTTGATTGTTTTTCTTGTAGATGCGCTAACCGGTGTCTTTTCTCCACTCTTTTCTTCTTGTTTAACCACAGCAGCTTGACTTGGTGTAATTGCTGCTTGTGGTGGTTTCTTTCCTTCTATTTCTGATATAATGCTGTACACATTCGGTGCCACTTTGTGATTCTTGTATACACTCGTTAGTGCATTCTCCATATCTTTTTTGTTCTTCAAATCTGTTCTAAAATTCAAAAGATTCTACAATGGTTAATTACTAGCGTATACATACCATAATTGATTTTTGATTCACATCAGGGAAGAATTCTAAAAATCCAGAAACTTCCATGGCCAAATCATCAGAATCTTCACACTTGAAAATATCAAATAACATTTGTAATGGTCGAAGAATCTTCGTAGCATCCTTTTTCAGTAAACGTGGTCGTTCTATTGTCACATCTTCACGTTCTTCTTCACTCTTGTCACTCTTTTCAGAACGTGGACTTGACGATGCGGAACTACTACCACTACGATCACTTCCAGAACTTCTATCACTTCTGTCACTATCACTTCCACTCTTTTCCGATTCTGATTCCGATTCGGATTGTTTCACTGGTACTGATTCTGTAATTGAAATTTCTTCTGCAAAGAAATCTGTGATTCTCTGAATATCAAATCCAATCTGTTTGATCGTTTGTTTTGCTAAACGGTTAACGAATACAATATTCTTACAGTTCGAAAACTTGTGTGGTTTCTTTGGTGCGATGAATAATTCTAAATAGCGACGAATGATTTTTGCTGCTAATCCTTCTGTGAGTCGATCATACCACATGATCTCCAAATATCCTTTTTCAATTTCTTCAAAATAGGATCGAAGAATATTTACAAGTTTCCCAATACCTGCTTCTTTCTGAGCGGGACTTGTATATTCATCTTCTTCATCACTAGATTGTTAGTTAATCTAAAAAAATTACTCTTTTTTGGCTTTTAACCAAGCACCGAGTTTAAAATCAAATACTTGATTTAACCATGGATCCAGATCGGCGTAGATACTTTCTACTAGACAAGTATCTACCATTCTCTCACCAACACTCTCGAATCCTTTTTTGATATCTTCAAAATTGACATGAGCGATCATCTATTGGTTTTTAGTGTATAAAATAGTTAACATACTTCTGATCCAATAAGTGCATCTAACCGATTCTCGAACTCACCAATAAAATAAATACATTGATTATTATTATTGGTAATTGCACTCATTAACAGTGTATTCATATTTGCAAAACATTCTTGCATACGTTCCAATGTAGTTGACTGATACAATCGAATAGTCGCTCGACAAGCATCAACAATTAGTGGTAATAACTAGCATAAGTACAATTTCGAACAACTTACATTTTTGATTCCAGAACGAACAACTTCATCAATGTGTATATTTAACACGGAAAATAGGTCAACTGGAGCAGGCGTGTAGGGATATCCTTTTGCACTTCGATTCAATTGAATATCATTTGGTTTCATATTACAGTCTTGGTTGGCTATATTGGAAACAATTTCAATCATTTTTGTAGTACGAGCAGCGACATACTCTCCGACAATGATTTCGCAATCTTTGGAAAAATTGTGTGGTTTTTCGATCGCATCTTCGATGAATTCTGGGTACTCGTTTAACCACTTGACGAGACGTAACTTTTCCGCCATGGGAATATCCGCATAAAGTTTATGTCTCTTGTCCAACATATCTTGAACGAATTTTACCAATTGATTTTCGTAACACGAATTGTAATAGTTGACAATATCGTAAGTCGGTGGGAAACATGGTTCGACGTAGTTTGGTATCTTATCCAATACGTGATCTTCGAAGAGTTCAGTTATGGCATCTAGCATTTCTTTTACGGATCCTTTGTCTTGTAGAGTTTCTTCGAATACGTCATTGGTTTTTGCTGCGATTGAATCTAGGAGTTTTTTCTTGTATCCACGAATTCTGATCTCTTTTGGTGAACGTGATTTTGTTTCTGTTGTTTCAGAGAGTTCTTCTAATTGTTTTTCGCGTTGTTTTTGTTCATCAAACTCTTCTTCATGTTCGATAATTCTTAGTATGCGAACCATCAAGGCAGGATTGTCCTCTATTAATTTTTAGTATATGGATCGTTCGACATACCACAAACGTTTAGAATATCAGTCAAATAAAAGTCCCATATCATCGTTGTGAAACTATCACCACATTTATCGATTTGCGCAAAATATTTTTCAAACACACTCATAGGAATATCATAGTTCATGCCAGAATGAATTTCATTTAACGCAGTGTCACGTATATGTTCTAATTCTGATATCTTTTCGTGTGCATCGATAAGCTGTTCTTCATCTTCGATCATACCAGTAATATCGTCTACTGTTTCTTCTAACGATAATAGTTGCTCCAAACTTGATTTAGCATTTTTAATATTGTTTAACGCGCGTAGTGTTGTGCATATCGAGTCATAGTTTTCGATGAGTTTTTGGTTGTCGTTGCTCTTGAGTTTGATAGATGCGAAACTAGCGTGTTAGTTCTGTAAACACCCTTACAAATCTTTTATCGATTGTAAATGTTGATTGGCTTGGAACATGAGATCCAGAGCCCTGTTTGATTCTTCGATTTGTGATGCATATATTGTTTCCATCTGGTTTTTTGCTTTGGCTTGTTGTCTGGTATACAAGTCTCGTAATTCTTCAACATTCGCAAGTTCGCTTGGTGCATCGAGTAGTTTGCAAGCCTTTTCAACTGCGTTCATTTCAGCTGTTCTCTGGATAGTTTTGAGCAGTTGAAAACGATCTTCTTCATCTATGTCCTCTACGCCACTCATTGTTGCTGACGTTTGATTGCCGGGCTCTTTACAACAGTGACACGAACGCAAACAGAGTATAAAGAAAGGCTACACAAATTAAAAATGACATATTTAGTTAAAAAGCTACAGCAATTACAGCTGCGATACAAATACCTACAAACGAAAATGTAGTCTTGGAAGAATCACTAGCTCTTGCGTTGTTGTTTCCACTCAATGGTGCTGGAGTGGTAGAAGAAGTGCTTACTGGAGTACTTGTGGAAGTTAAGCTAGCTGTTGTTGAAGTTGTGGTTGTTGGAGTTGATGGTGCAGCAGACGAAGATGGTGCGCTTGTGCTCGTTGAGCTTGGACCAGAAGTTGATGGAGATGATGGAGCAACTGTAGAAGGCGCGGATGATGATGAGGGAGCAGCAGTTGATGGTGCTGCAGAGCTAGCAGCACATTGTGACATTGTCAAATCCTTAGTAATGGTTATACCATTCTTGAATGCTGAAACAGCTACCATGACAGTTTCTCCGTTTTGTGGTGCTTGTTGATAAAAGTATAAAACACCAGTCGCGATACCAAATCCAGTACCACCAGTAGCCAAATCAGTCAAGTTGCTATTTGGTACCAATGCAGAGGAGATTTGGTTTCCATTCGTGTCGTATTGAGTGATGCTGTATTCATCAGCTCGAGCGAATCCACGACCACTTTGGAAATTTGTTCTAACACCAATGTTGATGACATCTGGGTTGGATTGGTCGAATAGGAAACTTGGTGAGGTGGATGCTGAAGCCAAGTCTACTGTTTTGATGAGAGTTGCTGGTTGATTATCAGCAATAGCGTAGAAGCTCATGGCAAGAGCAGCCGCATTTGATACTAACTCATTCTTGGGTGATACAAGTTGAGCACCTTCTCCAGCAATATCATATGATGAGCCTAATGTGAAAGTAACAAGGTCGACCTTGACAACACGTTGAGAGCATCCATATGGTGGTTCAGTTTTGCAGCCTAGTGATTCTGTTTGCAGGAAGATTGCCTTGTTCGATGGTGAGAATGCGGCATTGTTAAAGTTAGATGTAAGTACTAAATCGTTAAAAGCACTTGTAGTGATAGATTGTCTTCTTAGTGAATAGTTATTATCAGTGGTGTCTGCATACAAAAAGTAGACGTAATTGTTATCGGCTCCAATGATGCTGCGTACTGCTTTTGTGGCTTCGTTGAATATTGTTGTCTTTTGTCCGTTGCTAGTATCAATCTTGAATAATGTGATGGCGGCGGTATTGGTGTTTTCAAATGAGAAAAGGAATCTTCCTTGCGGGTCTGGAATGAAGCTGTATGCCGTGTTGGTTTCTGGGAACGAAACGTAACATTGAGGTTGCAAGTCTGAAAGTCTATATTTCAAGACCTTGTTTTGGGTAAGCGCAAAGAGTGTTGTACCATCAGATGTGACGCTGTAGAATGCTGACACATACGAGGCTACTAGTAATGAAGCGAATAAGCATGCCTTGATCATCTTGTTGCGCTTTTTGTTTTGTTGATGTAATTCACCGCTAAAGATGCGCTTCTTTATGGGAATAGCGATGAACTGAACTATTTTTAGAATTGCATTCTCTAATTTTGGGAATGTGGCTGCAGCTAACTAAAATTCTTACTGTCTTGTTCTTCAGTAATTCGCCTAGCAAGAATTTACTGTCACCTATCACAGCATTTCGTTGTAATTAAACACTGGAGCAGACAAATAGAATTAAGATTAAGCATAAACTTCGCGATTTAGCTATGAAAAGAAAACATGGATTCTAATGGGAGATGGTTTGAACTCATAGCTACTCTAGAAAGGAGACTTTGGACTGGTCTTAAGACATATTAAAGATTGCAGGTTTTAGGCTTGAGCATTATGCTTAGTTTACAGCTTCGGTCATTGTTTGTTTTCTACTTTGAAACAAGTTCATTCGCGAAATACCAATGCAACTTGCTGTTTGGGGACTATACGCTGCTGACTAATATTGTCCTTCCTACCATAATGTGAATCGTAACTACTGTACCATGGCTGCCTACGAAGGTTTCATAGTCCTCAGAGTTTGCATAACTTCCACTGAGTTGCTTGATGTTGACTAAGGCATTACAATTTGAAGTTTGGTTCCCATTTTAAGAAGGATATTTATAAACGACAACATCAAAGTGTCTATGCTAAGATTTTTGCACACCATAGCGCTATTAGTCGTATCTGCTTCGCTGATTTATGCCCAGCGCATTGCCGGCGGTAGTGAAGCAACACCAGGCCAAGCGCCGTACATGGTCAATGTGTTAATCTTTGCCGACGATACACCAGGTGGTTATTACGTTTGTGGAGGCGGTTTAATATCTACAAGACATGTTCTGACCGCAGCACATTGCTTTGGGCATCAAGGCATCAACAAAATCTTGGTTATTTATGGAACGAACGACAGACTTACAGTTAATCTGAATCAAAATAATGCATCTGGCCTAACATATGCCGTACACCCAAACTATAGTTCTCGCTCAAAACAAAATGATTTGGCTGTCGTATTGTTAAACGTTGATGTAAAGTTGTCGGACGATGTTGCCGTGTTAGAACTAGGAAGTGCTGTAGTCGGTACAAGATATACTTTAGCCGGCTGGGGCGAAACAAGTGCTGAGAGTGGTGCCAGTAGAAACTTGATGATAACCGAAATAGCTGTTGTAGCTGACACGAACTGTGCTTCCATTTACCAACCATATAATAGAGATACACAATTATGTATGAATGCTGGAGCCCCAACTGATACTTGTGAGGGTGACAGTGGAGGACCCGTAGTGATTCAAAATGGAGGAAAGTACACTACCGTTGGAATTGTCTCCTATGGACCTGCCGATTGCGGCACGGTTGCCGGTGAATATGCAGTTTACACAAGAGTATCTGGATTCATTACATGGATTAATCAACAAATTAACTCGCTAACATTACCTCCACAAAATGCTCCAAATCCAACTATTACTATTAGAGGTTCCGGAGCTAGTTCGTTAAGCACAGCAAGCTGTTTGCTGCTGGCTATCATAATTGCAGTTATGTTTTAAGGATGATGTAAATAAAGCGAGAACTAGTTCTTAAAACATGCTGTGAACTGTAGCGCGAAATATTGGTCCAGCTACAAAATTGTACATCTTGCTTTTACCGTAATTGCTAACACGCACTATAGAATTACAAGATTGTGTACCAAGTATTTTTAACAGCATCATACTTTCTGGGCTCTTCTTGCCCTATTTTTACTTTTAAGAAATGGTTGAACAGTATGTCGACATGAAGGACGTCACAGGTGTGAGGTCTGGTAGCAACCACAGATTGAGTGTTCGTAATTCAATCAAAAGAGACTCGTTCTTTTCTAGTTCATGGACGGGACCTGTTGATAGACAAAAGAATAGAAGCACGATGGCTGCAAATGGTCTCGATGTAAATCAGTTACAGCTTGCTTTGAAAAAAGAAGAACTTTTAATGGCGCAAGAACAAAAAGATAAGTATCAAAAAGAATTGGAAGAAAAGGTCCGCGATTTAGAAGAACAAGTTAAATTGAATGAAGGTGTGTACGAAGAGAAATTACGTTTACAGCGTCTTGTTTGGAATACGGAATCGAAATCCTACGTCGAACAAATACACGAATTGAAACAAAAGCTGGACCAACTAAACAACGTCCAACCTATTGCAGTCAATGTAGAAACAGATACAAAACTTGTACAAACAGATGACCCACAATCAGAGCGTGTTGAGACAAAAAATGCATTGGAAAAAGACTTGGAAAAGATTACTGAAGAACTAGCGTCACGTGAAAAATTAATCACAACATTGCAAAGTGAAATCAATTCAAAGATGTCTAGCGACCAATCACTGTCACAGATACAAGCAGACCAATCACTCGAAACTCAAAGAAGACGTGAAGCTGAGGAAGCTCTGTCGCAAGAACAGGCGCAGCACAAACTCTTTGCCGAGGAGATGAAGAAGCAATTGGAACACTCGATTCAAGAACGAGCTGAATTCTACTTGGACATGGTCGCGAACGAAAAGAGAATGGCAGCAGAAGTCGAGGCAGCGAGAGCAGAGTTGGAAGAAGCAAAAAGATTATTCAATGAAAAACAACGCGAAGCGCAAATGTACAAAGAAAGAAAAGCTAAAGAAATCAATCTACTAAAAAATGAACTCACGGAGACCGAAACACTATTGCATAACCACAAGAAAGATTCCAGGAATGAGATAGCAAAATTGGAACGCCATAGCGCAGCATTAGAGGAAGAGGTGAAGAAGGAGAAGGATGCTTATAATCAGTTACTGCAAGAGAAGAAAACTTTTGAAGAAATGATAACTCAAAAGGTTATGAAAGAGCAGGAGGAAAAACAAAAATTGAAAGTTGCAATGGAGATGGTACAAACAAATACGGAAATCTTTGAGAACCAACTAAAGTTTGTTGTTGATAAGAGCATTGAAGAATTTAATGTCGATAACGTTATGAAGAAGATGACCGATAAACTTACGTCAACGAACACTCGATTAGAGAAGCTAGTTGTACAGAAGAACGCTATTCAGAAGCTAGTAACTGCGAAAGTGGCCCTCGAAGAGAAACTTAAGCAACAAGATGAAAAACATGCTACTGAACTCCAAGCACTACGAGATGAAATGGACATGGATGCCGAGTATTTGCGAAACCAAGCTCAAAATAACCAAGAAGAGATAGCTGACTTGTATGACAAGCTAGAAGAAGCTAGGTCCAACACAAAACCAATCGTAGAGACAGTTACCATTGAAGTCCAAACAACTGAAGATCTCTCTTTGTTAGAAAAGAAGTTGAAAGAAGCTGCTGCAGATGTTGAACGAGAAAAGATAGTTTCTAAAGTAGCTCAAGATTCACTCAAGATGGCTACTGATAAACAAGCCAAGCTCGAGCAAGAGGTGAAACGAGCAAATACAGAGAGCACAGAGTTTGAATCTCAGAACAAACAAATGAAAGATCAAATCGCTCAGCTAAACAATACTATCACCCAGCTACTGCAACAATCAGAAGCTAAAGATTTGGTCATCCTTAACTTGAAGAAACAAACAGCTGATAACTCAGCAATAAGAACGTACATGAAGAAACTAGAAGAGCAAAACGAAAAGCTACTAGCTAAAGGAGAAGAGATCAATGGTGATACAGAAGCATTACGAATTTTGACAACTCGTATCATTGACGAGAACGAACAGCTCAAGAAGAAGCAATACGAAAATAGAAATTTGTTCAGAGAAATGAAAGAAGAGAACAGTAAACTACGAGAACGATTAAAAGAAGAATCTGCAACGGCAAGACCTGAAACAAAACGAAGAATTGAAACATAAATAATTTATTGAGGTTTACGGAAGTTTTCACCTGCAAACTTGGCACTTGATCCAAGCTCTTCTTCGATACGAAGTAATTGATTGTACTTGGCTAATCTTTCTGAGCGACATGGCGCTCCAGTTTTGATCTCACCAGTACATAGACCAACAACGAGGTCAGCGATTGTTGTATCTTCAGTTTCTCCTGATCTGTGAGAAACCATAACACCCCAACCATTAGCTTGGGCGAGTTTGCAAGCTTTAATGGATTCAGTCAATGTTCCGATTTGGTTAATCTTTAACAGTAAAGCATTGCATGCCTTTTTTTCCAAACCAGTTTGAATTCTCTTTGGATTGGTTACCAACAAATCATCACCAACAATTTGGATTTCTTTTCCAATACTTTCGGTGAGTTTGGTATAACTTTCCCAATCATCTTGATCGAAACCATCTTCGATGGAAATAACTGGGAATTCTTGAATGAACTCCTTGTACAAGTTGGAGAGTTCTTCTCCTGATAAAACTTGTGAACCATCACTGTTTGGATTCTTAAAGTCTAAATCGTACTTTCCGTTCTTGTAGAACTCTGAAGCGGCAACATCCATACCGATTTTAACTTTACCAGTGTAACCTGCCTTGTCGATGGCAGAACGTAGCAGTTCTAAACCTTCTTTGTTGTTCATGATATTTGGTGCAAATCCACCTTCGTCTCCGACATTGGTTGCATCTTGACCGTATTTGGATTTGATGACATTCTTTAGGGTGTGATAGACTTCTACACCATAACGTAGAGCCTCCTTGAATGATGGAGCACCGACTGGTAAAATCATGAATTCTTGCATGGCCAAGCGATTGCCTGCGTGTGAACCACCGTTGATGACGTTGAATGCGGGAACTGGTAGAACCAAATCCTTATTGCCGGCGAGATCGGCGAAATGTCTGTACAATGGAACACCTTTTTGTGCTGCGGCGGCCTTGGCGACTGCCATGGAGACTCCCAAAATTGCGTTGGCGCCCAAATTAGCCTTGTTTTCAGTACCATCGAGGTCGATCAAGAATTGATCGATTTCTTCTTGGTTCAAGACTGACTTTCCAACGAGTTTTGGTGCAATAACGTCATTGACATTTGAGATCGCTTTCAAAACACCCTTTCCGAGGTATCTTTGCTTGTCGTTATCGCGGAGTTCTACAAAGTCAGAGTAAAGAATTTAATACTCACCAATTGCTTCGTATGCTCCGGTAGATGCGCCAGAGGGTACTGCTGCTCTGAATAAACCCTTGTCTGTCGTGAGATCGACTTCGATTGTTGGATTGCCTCTGCTATCTAGAATTTCTCTTGCCTTGAGTGCGAGTACTGTTGCCATTGTGTAAAAATTGTTTGGGTATTAGAAGCCTGTCAACCTCGCAGCAAATTAGGCAGTAAACATGCAACGTGGCTCTAGTTTCACATGTTAAATTGAAGCCAGGTCATAAATAACTATTCTTTACGCTGCTCAGAAACTTTTTCAGTTACTTTTTTCGATTCTTCTATCGTGTTTTTCGACTGTTTCAACACGTCCATGGTTTCAAATACAATAAACGCAATCACTGCGACAATGATAAACTCTATGAAAGGTCTCTTTCCGTACATCATTTCTGATCGGAATTTGGCACTCTCTTCGTCACTTGGTGTTCTTGCTTGCTCTGTTCCTGCAATATCAATATACATTTCATACTCTCGCTCCACAGATTTGTATACTTGGTCATGAAGATACGTAGTAACTCTTCTACTGGCCGTACCAACGTATAAATTACCATGATTATACGTCAAATTCACATCACTCTCTAATCTCATCTTGTACTCACCAACAAGATCCAAATCTAAATCTTCACTTGGTTTCAAATTTATTTCATCTGAATAGTACCGTAAAAACTCTTCTATAGTATCTTTGGGAAGATCTGGAATGATCATGTACCCTTTCAACGTGATGGTTTCCATAGATTCTTCGTTTGTACTTCCTGGTGTGCACAATCCAGTGTGCGTAATCCGATGTTGCGGATCCATCCATTTGACAATGTTGCCTTGACGCATAAAGTTTGGTATCTCTACACCATCAAAAAAGAAAGTATCGTCAGTTGGTTTGCTTGCAACTGGTTTCAAACCATATGCACTGGCAGCGTATTCTTTGAAATCGATATCTTTGGTAGGTTGTTCTACGTTCATTAAATGTGGGTTGTTGTCAAACACTTTTCCTAATGATGAATAATCTGCCATATCGTTCGCGTAGGCCAAATTGTGCATAATGGTATCGAAAGGAGTGTCGAAAATGGATTTTTCTTGTGGTAACTTGCTATAACCTTGTCGGATTTGCATAAATTCTTTGTGTTTACCGATTAATGTTGCTACTTGTACTGCATAAATCATCATTTCTTTGTTGTGGAATTCTCCATTTTTAAAATGCTTCATGAACTGTTCGAATATACTTTTCTTCGTATCTGTTGGTGTGGCTTGTAACATCGCCAATTCTAGTGACAATTTGAACACCTCTTCTGTTGGGTTTGCAGCAATAGCGCGTTCGGCCAACTGCGATGCGACAATAAAACAATCTAATGCGAGCATCGTATCTTCTTGAGTTGAGTTTATGTTACTGGTGTAGATTGAGAACGCTTGTAAGAAGGTTGCGGCTTGGAACGGATCATATTCGTCTTTGTTCTTCTTGATATCTTCAACTATTTGTTTGGCTTTTTCGTGAAACTGTGGTGGATTAACTGCGTTTGTGTCGTCAGGATTAATAGAATCCACGAAAGTTGTCGCTAGTTTTTGTATTTCTTTAAGTTGTTCTGCTTTCGTTTGATTTATAGCGTAGTACCTATGGACTGGAAACAGTGGTTTTAGACTGCTGGCACGAATTATAGGTGACCGTGTAGTGTGGCGAAGAAGTTTGAGCATTGTTTTCTGTTTAAAGTTGTAAACAAACCATGCAAACCGTTTCGTTTGTAGATGTAGAAGCTTTTCATTCTTTATCTCAACTAGCACAATCCCTGAAAAAGAAAATGCGAACCAAAGAAGTTCTGCAAATACGAAGGGAACATCTTCCAGTTCATATTCACGGGGAATGCGAGACCAAAAACGAAGATGATAGTTTGAGTCACATCCTACGTTTTGGCGCTCACCACTTAATTACCAGTTCTTCATCTGGGGTTAGAATGTTTGACTTATCGCAACGCGTTCCTTGCTTACACAAAGAATTATATGGAGGTCGTTTGTGGGAGATTGTACAAATATCAAATGACGAGATTGCAGGAATAGTCTTCAATGAAGGCATAATAGTAATTATTAATGTTCATAAAGGGCATACAACAGAAATGACGCTTCCAATTCATTCCAGTGACTATGGCCATAATACCATATTATACTTGGGAAGTGATCTTTTGGCGATTGGAGCAATTGGCGACATAAACGCACAAGAGTTCGAAAACACATCAAAAGGTTATATCGGCATATGGAACGTGAGAACATGGCAGCGTGTACAATACTATGGAGGAGAACATATT
>JAESGV010000382.1_pt1 | contig 19651 bp, 11 predicted proteins | sample 9269781 | NCBI WGS metagenome assembly JAESGV01 (sample SAMN15741586, study PRJNA653496) | algae metagenome | isolation source: Tildeniella torsiva UHER 1998/13D and co-occurring heterotrophs from... | place: Slovakia: Slovak Paradise National Park, Hrabusice, Kosice Region | collected 2000-01-01
AGGGTCATCGGTTGCTTCTCCTCGTGGTGTGCAGTTGGCGCTACACACCGAGAATCACGCCGATGGCCCCACTACGTGGTGGACCCCCGTGCTGGCCTCAAACCCCACCACCTCACGGGACGCTCCTGCGTTGTGCGGGAGCCCACGAACCGCCGGAGCGGGCGACAAGGGTGGCGACCCTGGAGCGGAGAGCCTCGCGTGAGAGGTGCTCGGGGTTCGGACCTGTCCCGTCGTTCTCGGATCGTGTGAACACTGGACCGACCGTCGCACCGACGTGAGTTGCGAGCTCGATCGCAGCACAGTGCATGCACGTCGCAGAGCGGTCACAGCGTGCGCTGAGCGAGAGGGGCTGACGGTTCCGACCCGCCGCCGGCAGGAAGGCCTGCATCGTCTCTTCGCCCAGCACTACATCTGACCAGTCGAGGCGAGCGAGGGACCCGATGGTGACCTCGTCGTCGCGGAGCATCAACAATGCGAGCCGGTCCCGAAGAGCGACGTAGCTGGGCTCCAACGTCGCATCGAGGCAGCGCTCGAGCATCGTCCAGACCAGCGGCTGCGCTGGCCTGCGCGGCCGTGTGCCGAATTCGCGTCGGAGTCCGCGCATCACGAGGGATACCGCTGGCGACGTCCCGGGCGCCTCGAAGCCCGCCACGATGTGCGCCTTGTTGACCGCCGCCAGACGAACAGCGATCGTCGAGGGATGCAGGCCGGTTCCGATCGCTCGTGTGCCGTCGGTGTCGATCTCAGCAAAGGCCATCGACGCGAGCCACGCAGCGACGAGCGTCGGGTCCGCCGGCAGCGACAGCTGCCCAGCGGCGTCGCAGTAGGCACGGAACCTCTTCCACGCGTCTTCGTAGGTCTCGAGGGTCCGCTCGGCGACGGACCGTTCAGCGAGGAGCGCTGCTGCATCAAAATGCTTCGCGAGCAGCGGGGAGATGTTGGGGTCGGCGGCAAGCTCCGACAGCGCAGGTGACGCAGCGTTGAAGCTGACCTGGACGGGTTCGTGGACGTGAACAGGAACCGACATCTGGGGTCCTTCCGCAACCGAGGGGTAGCGGGGCCCAGGGTGCTCACCCTCGACCTCATCGCATTCACCGAGCGTCCCCGGATCGGTGCTGAGCGCATTCAGCGTCAGATTCAGCTCGTACGAACATGCATTCGTACGACCGGAACCTGACGCTGTGGGGCGGAGGCAGCTGCGCGTATGGCGAGAGACTGGTTCGGTCTTGTCACGCTGCCCCATCGGGAGTGATGGTCCGCGCTTGTGGGCCCGCTGCAAGGATCGCCAAGTATCGATCTACATCGGGCGAGTCACACTCGCGCTGTCACCGGGCTGGATGTCGTGACCGAATGCTGCGCCCTCGCCGCATGCCCCTAGAGGCCAAGCATTGCGCCGCTGGGGCCCGCTGCCGCCGTTCTCGTTCGGTCGCTGCCTCGACCGTCGCAGGCTCGCACCAGTGGAGCAGTCCCGGATCGACGCACTGGCGAACTCCTCCAGCAGGCAGGTGCGACGCTCAGCTCCGCTGGTTCGGGATCACGTGCGGAATCTGCGCTTCGCGCCAGCTTCCTCGAACGCAGCGCCGAGCAGTGAGATGTTGGCTGCGGCGGTCTGCAGCCCGAACGCTGCGACGTACTGAGGGATGACGATGGTCGCCGCACCCATCCCGTGTCCGCTCTGCTTGTTGCGGACAGTTGGAGTGCCTGATTCCAGCATCGTGCGAAGTCCGGTGAACTGATTCTGCAGCGAGGTAGCGATCAGCCCGTTGGACATCACCACGTCGATGAGCCTCGAAGCAGTGTCTGTCGCGTTGAAGCTCCAGCCCTTCTCGGTGCAGATGATCTTCATCGTGCTCTCGAACGCCTTGAGCGATTCGTTCAAGCAGTCTGAGTAGCGCTGCTCTCGGTAGGCCTGGTGGGCGTTGAGGAACTCGGTCTGGGCATTCCTGAACCGCTTGTCGCTCAAGATCGTGAGTGCTGGCTTGATCACTTCCGAGTGAGCGAACGTCGAGTCCACTCGGATCAGGTTTCGCGCCTCGTACTGGTATCCGACGGCGTGTTCGAGGAAGCGATGGTTCAGCTCCGCGATTGCATCATCGGGGCTCTCAGAGATTCCGCTCGAACGACGCTCGTAGGTCTGCCACTGGTCGCGGACATGGCCGTCTATCACTCTGAACGTGATCTCGATCATGTCGAGCAGTCTCTCCAAGGGCTGACGCGGCTCCATGAACCACTCGACTGCCGCCTCGAAGCCCCGCTTGTGCGCGGCCAAGCCGAAGACGCCGTGTTCACGGCAGATCGCCTTCTCGATGCTCTCCCAGATCTGCGCGCTGTAGCTGTGCTCGTACATGTCGGATCGACCATCGCCGAGAGCCCCGACCCAGATGTGAACGATCTGAACGCGCAGCGGGACCGGGAGACTGTCGTATGTCAGGACATCGCTGGCCGGACTCGGCTTGCCGCGTTTCGAGAACAGGTCGATCACGGCCATGTTCTTCATTCTGCCGGACCAGTGTGACGACGAGGTGGAGCGTCGTCGGGCGTCGCCCGGTGCCCAGTTGAACCACGCTCACCAAACCCTGTCGACGTCCTCGAGGTAGCCGCGAACGATCTCGTCGAGATCCTCGTCGCCGGGCGTCACTGAGAGGAGCAGCGCTCGGTGCCGCTCGATCATCCGCCGGCGCGACCCGTCATCCTGTGTCCACGCAGCCTGACCGACCGGACCCCGTCCGCGGACCGCCGCACACGCTGTGCCGAGCACGAGTTCCAGCTGGTCGAAGCACTGGCCGTAGCGAGCGCCGTCGGGGATGACGAGGCGCAATGGGTCGCGAAGGCGCTCGTGCAGGTAGCTCGACTGCGGGAGTTTCGTACGGTTGCGGTCCAGTCGCTCAAGCGCCAGGCCACAAGCTTCGGTGGCCAACACCGACCACGTGTTGAGGCCCGCTGGCACCGAGATCTCGGTGCTCCACTCCCTGAAGCTCAGCCCCAGCGCGCGCTCCAGCGGCGCTGTGCGCTCTGCAGCTATCGCGGCGACACCCGCGACGTAGAGCACAAGGAGTGCGGGGTACATCTGGAGCTTGACTAGCGGCTCGATCCCTGCGGTCTGGCGGCTGCGATAAACCAGTCGGCGAACGACCTCGACGATGAGATCATCGTGATCGTCGCGATCTGCGAAGTAGGCAAGTACTCCAGTCAGCGCTAGCAGCCGGTCGCAGTCGGTTTCGATCTCCTGCATCCGGTCAGCGACGGGCTCGAAGGTGCGGTCTGCGTCTGTCATGGGCAGCTGCCATAGGTGGTCCAGCGCGATGACCTCGTTCATCACAAGGTCGTGGAGCCGAATTCGTTCGTTCGGGTTCGGGATGTAGCGCTTCATCTCCACAACTGCGAGGTCGGTACTCAGGGGCGTTCTCGACATCGACTCGAGCGCCAGCACCTTCGACTCGAGGTCGTTGAACAGCTCGTCGGCGCCCCCAGTTGGCACCAGGACGGCTCCACGGTGTTCGATCAGTCCCACTGCCCGTTCGCTCGGATCGCCAACGTGCGCCCAGAACGTCGAGTACCGACGGTTGGGTGCCCGCAGGATGGCCTTTCGAAGGGCCAGGTCCCATTCCCCGGACCACCCGCAGACGACCAGTCCGTACTCGTCCAGCACTCGGTCGAGAAGCCCGTCCACATCCTCCTCGTAGACCTCGAGTTCTGACACGGTGTTCCGGATGTTCGGGTTCAGATAGTCACCGTGAACCTTGATCACCGTGCACGGCGTGTGGGCTAGTGGTGCCGCGCCCGCAGCCGACGCGGCGTCGACGATAACTACCGGGCTGACGCCGACCTCGGCGAGTGCTCGCTCCAGAAGCCGATCGAAGTTCGTGGTGACGATGACCTTGATCCACCCGGCAGCGACGAGCCGAGCGATCGAGAGGTGAGCCGCCGTTGGCTCTTTCTCGCCGCGCTGGCGTTCCTCATCGTCGGGTTCGAAGAACGGCTGCAACAGACTCTGTCGGTCTCCGGGCTGGGGGGCGAGCTCCTGAAGCAGCTGGGAGTAGTCAGGCTCGCCGCCACGTTCCCGGTACCACTCGAATACGTCGTCGGGTTCGACGCCTTCGAGGACCGCGAGGCGCTCCAGCAGGCGGCGCACCACCTCCCACCCGGTAGGGACCCCTGCGGTTCGAGAGATACCCGAGCCGAGCAGGAGCGCGTAGACACCCGGGGAGCTGTGGACGGACGTCGCGAGCGTGATGCGAGGGTCGACGGGCATGATGATCATGGTGCCCCATGGATGGCCGTCGCAGTGGTGGCATCCCGTGTCCGACCACCGATCCGAACCGAAGACCAAGTCGGATCGGGCGACAGCAAGTCCGGCCGGGGACCCGACAGCACGCGACGCTCAGTGTCGGCGGTTCTTGCCTTGTCCTGGGGCCCCGCCGAGCACCTCTCGTGCTTCGCTCCAGGGCACGCCGGACCCGGCGAGCGTCGCCGAGACACGGTGGCGAGGCGCCTTGAGCACCCAGGTGAGACGGCGGTCGACGAGTCGGCCGGGCTGGCCCTCGTCCACGACGTGCACGGCGTAGAACCTGGCGTCGACCGCTTCGATCACCCACCCGGTGCCATTCCGGCGCAGTCGACCCTCCACAGTGACCCGCGAGCCGGGACGGACATGGATGAGTTGCCCTGCGGAGGGGACATCCGCGCGCACGCGGCGTTTCTTGGGGGACGTCGACGCAGTGCGTTGCCCAGCAGAGTGCGGTGTCGGCGCAGGGTTCGGCCTCGGACGATCGGCGAGCGCTGACTTGAGCAACGCCTTCACCTCTTCGCCGGGCCCTTCCCTGATCAGCCGCTGGGCCTCGCGTGCTGCTTGTGGGTCGCCGGAGCCGACCCGAGCGGCCAAGGCTTCCGCTTCGGCAAGACGGGCCGCAGCGAGTCGCTCCCGACTCGCGTTGAGCGACTCCTTGCGAGCCACCTACCCGCGCCCTGCTGCACTCAGCGGCATCGACGTCTCCGGAATCTGCAGATCGTCGTGGAGGTTCACCGACGCGAACTCGACGATGCCGTCGCCGAGTGCCCAGTAGTGGAGCCGTCGAGCCGAAGGGACGCCTTGCTCCAAGGCCGCTCGTCGCGCCCCGGCACCATCCGACGCCCTCACCCGCTGCGGGTCGGAGCCGCCTTCGCCAGTTCGCAGGACGTGGTCGTCGATGGACCGAAGACGCTCGGGTACGCCGCTGACGATCGCAGCACAAGCGCGCACTGTCTTGTCCCAGTAGCGCGAGCCGAGGCTCTCGAGCGAGCCGAAGAACTGGGTACCGAAGCGATACAGCCGCGCTTCGTCCAGTGATGCTTCGCGTAGCTGCGCCGAGATCTCACGGCGGATCACCCGTTCCTCCTCTGAGATGTCGTCGTGTTCCCTGTTCCCGCCGATGCGTTCCAGGCTGTGCTTGTAGAAGTTCCTCTCGGCCTCCAACTGGCGGCTGCGTGCCTGCGCTGCATCCGCGCGCATCTTCTCGGTCTCCGCCCGGTTGCGTTCGGCTTCGATCTCAAGCGCTGCGTCCTCTACGAGCGCTGTAGCTGCGTCGAACTGCTCAGCTGCGGCTCGGCGGATCTGCTCGACCTCCGCCCAGTCGGCGGGCGCGCCGCTCTCAGGGGACTCTGCTGCCAATCGCTCCGATAGCCGAACCGCCTCGGCCCGGAATGTGTCGAGCTCTCGTGCGCGGCGCTCCCGAGCGAGTCGGGCCCAGCGGACATCTTCCGCGGCGGCGGACGACGCGACAGCGCGTATCTGCTCCGCCACCTGACGGCGGACCACACGAGCCTCCCGATCGCCGGTCCACAGTGGGTGGTCCCATCGCACGGAGTCGGTCGTCAGTCCTGGCCACCAGAGGCGAGCAGCTCCGCCGTAGACGCCGATTCCCTCGGGGAGTAGCGCGCTCAGCGACCAGGTCGAGTCGGGAAGGACGAGCGCCACATGTGCGACCCCGACATTGTCTCGAACGAACTTGCCGGCGTCGAAGATGTCGTCGTCCCGGCCGCTGAGCCCGATGACAGGGAGGCGTCGCTGAGGGTCGAGCAGGAACCGGGCGAAACCCTCCACCCGCTCAGGCGTCACCTGGTAGTGGGTCGCCTGCACGTCGAACGTCGCGTCCATCGCGAACAACTGCTCGTGTTTCAGGAGGTCCCCCAGCACCCGCGGTGGGGCGGGGCTGGTGGTCAGCGGTCGCAGGGCACCGTCGCGGGAGCGGTCCAGGCGAAGCGCGAAATGCGTACCCGAGTCCACGGTGACGGTGCAGGTCACAGTCCATGTCACGCCGGCATCCGAGTCATCGGGGTGAGCGAGCACCAAGCGCCAGCCGGCCAACTCACCGTCATCGTCGCCGATGATCGAGACGTTGGCCCCGTGCCCCCTGCGCGCCTCGTGATCCCCCTCGCGCAGCGGATCACCGACCTCAGCCCACGCTGCGACGGCGTCGATCAACTGCAGCGGATCAGCATCCTCTGCGGTCTGAGCATCGAAGATGCGTAGATCCGCTGCGTACTCGAGTGCCATGTGGTCTCCCCTCCCAAGGACCTTCGGTCCATTCGTCTACTCGAACTCTCCGCCCTGGTTGCCCTTCGCGCCGAGCTGGTTGGCGTTCTCCTTCACCACGCGACGTACGCGGTCCTCGAACCCGTCGGAGCTCGCGTTGATCTCCATGGTCAGCTCCACGCTCGAGCCCGGCGCGCTGGCAAGGTGCTGCACGACGTTCTGCAGGATGTCCTCGAGCTGGCGTATCGCCCTGACCGAATCGAGCGAGAACTGCGCGTAGTAGCTGCGCTCGGTGGACGCAGTCGGCGGCGCTTCGACCTTGTCGTCTCCGGCCGTGCTGCTGTCGGCTCCGGTCTCACCCGAGCCGGGCTCCACGTCCGCGTCGGGCGTGGAGCCAGCCCGTGCTGCCGCAGCAGCAGCATCTGCGGCGATCTGCGCTGCCGCCGCGTCAGGAGCGACGAGCAGACCGGACGGACGTGCTGCCACGTGCTGCGCCACAGTCATTCCGACCCAGCGGCTGTCGTCATGACCGTCTGCGTAGGCGAACGTCTCGGTCTCCCAGTCGAGCTTCGAGACACCGTCGCTGACGGCGCCCAGCAACACCGACGACGACGCGAGACGGGGCAGGTACGGAAACTGGCTGTACGCCTTCCACAGTGCCTCGACTGAGATGTCCTTGCGCTCCGTCCACAGCGGGATCTTGTCGAGGTCCATCCGGACCCTGGTCCCCCCGTAGTTGGTGATCAGACGCTCCTCGGACTCGAGCTTTCGGGCCACTCGTTCGGCCAACGAACCAGCACCAGACGGCTTCGTCTGATGCCACCGGATCTCACGTGTGCCCGGGGCCTGCTCCGGTACGAGCACATGCTGATAGGTCTCGAAGACCCGCTGAGTGATCGTCTCGTCGGTCTCAGAGAGCTTCGACTTCGCCTGCGATTCATCGCCCTTCGACAGCTCGATCCGGTCGCTCTTGTGATCATCGAGGATCGACTGCCAAGCCAGGTACTGACGAACCGCAGTCCGTAGCTCGGCGAGTCGAGTCTCCGACGCGGCACAGAACACCAGCAGGTTGCGATTCAGCCGAGGTCCCGCATTGCGCTGAGTGAGCAGCTGGGTCGCAAAGGCCAAGGCTGGCGAGTCATCGGTGCTCGGCACGTGGTGCGACGTCGTAGGAAGGACGACGAGGTGCACACCGTCATTGTCGTCGGGAACGTCACCGGGCCCGTCGGGGAACGCGTGCACACCGGCGAACGGGCCGCCGGCGCTGGACTTCTGGAGACGTCGCTTGATCTCGTCATCCGCGTCGTTGTCGGTGACGTTGGAGTTGGCTCGGTCCGCTGCGAGTCGTGTGATGTTCGGACGCAACGAGTACCAGTACTGCGACCCATCGACGTACAGGTAGGTCGCATCGCCGGACAGCCGCCGCAGCGCGTCGGCGAATGTCCCAGGAGCCTCGCCCGGTTGGGCAACACCGAGTGTGATGACCTTGATGTCGATTCCGTTGCGGGCATCGTCCTGCGGCGCCGAAGCCATGAAGACCGCACGGGCCACGCGCCTGGTGGCGGAGTAGCGGCCGAGGTTCCTGTTGGCCTGGTCGATGTGCAGCGGCAGTGCGTTGCCGCCGTCGATGTCGGACCTGATGACCGGATCCCACTCGGGGCTCAGGTAACCGGTGAGCTCGTTCGACACTTGTGACTCATCGAGCGGGAGGGTGCCGGGCATGATCATCAGGTTCTGGTCGCCGCGGTCCCAGAGCACCGAGATCACCTTCGCCATCAGGCGGAGTACGCCCCGGGTGCGTTGGAACCGGTCGAGCGTCGACCAGTCGCTGTAGAGCCGATCGAACAGCTCAGGGTGGATCGGATACGACAGCTCCATGCGTCGCCGGTACTCGGCCTCGGACACGTGCGAGGGGAAGTCGCCCGGCTTCGCCCGATACGAGTCGACGAACGCCTTGATGATGCCGTCTCTGACGCGGGCGTTCTCCTCGGTGATCGGCTCGAAGAGCCGGCGCCGGACGATCTCGAAACTCTCGTCGTCCTCCGCTGGCTTCCACTGCGCCGAGGTTCGGCGCACGACGTGACTCAGCCGTTGCAGCGCCTCGCGGCCCTTGTCGCCACCGATCTCCAGGTCGCTCGCCGGGATCGACACCAGCACCACGACGTTGTCGACAGCCGCCGCTGCTTCGGTGAGCGCCTGGGCGAACGTGAACTGAGTGTCGAACTGGCCGCCGGTCAACGCCGGATCGGTGTCCTTGGAGGGAAGCTGGCGGGCGTACGCAACCCACTCGTCGATCAGCACGATGGACGGGCCAGCCATGCGGAACAGCTCGATCAGCTTGCTCGCCGGGTTCGACCCTGAGACGTCTTCTGCCTCGACCAGCTCGTACCCCTTCCGACCAGCGAGTTGGTAGGCGATCTCGCCCCACAACGTGTAGATCTCGGTGCCGTCGGGCTTCACCGACGGGGATGCAGGCGACACCCACTGGCCGACGATCACTGCGCGGGCGACCTGCTTCGGGACGGACAGGCCTTCTTCTCGGAGAAGTTCACCGACGCCTCGGAGCTCGTCCGCTGACGTACCGGACGCAAGGTGATACATCGCGATCATCGAGTGGGTTTTGCCACCGCCGAAATTCGTCTGCAGGTCGATAACCGGGTCGCCACCGCTGCCGCTCAGCCGCTTCGCCGCTCCGATCAGCAGATCGCGCAGACCATTGGTCAGGTAGGTCCGCGAGAAGAACGCCACGGGCTCGCCGTACTCCGGATCCGCGTTACCGGTCGCTACCTGGTAGAGGTCCGCTGCGAACTCGGCCTGCTCGAAGTCTCCCGACGCGACGTCTGCGTGCGGTGTCATGACCTCACGCCAGGGCGCGAGCCCTTGCAGCGGTTCACCGTCGGTCGGTTTCGCAGCGGTCTTGCGACGTTCGGAGCGTGCCTGCTCGTCGAAGTTCTGGCGTTGCAGGTCTCGCTTGAGCTCTTGCACGATCTTGACCTGTTCCGCAGCGGAGAACGCTCCGAGCAGACGCTCGGCGGTGTCGAGCATGCGGTACGTGTCGTCGGTAGTGAACTTGCCGCCATGTGCCCAGGAGTTGCGGAAGTCTCGGAGCTCCGAGGTGTACGCACGCTCAGCCGGGCCGAGGCGGTCTCGCCAGGCCTCCTGCCACGTGTTGTGCATCCCCTTGAGCAGGAAGCTCACGTCGCTCGGGTCCGGTTTGCCGACCGCCCCTCGATCACGGGCCTGGATCGTCGTGATCCAGTCGTCGCCGTACTGCGCAGTCCACACCAGGGTGCACACCGGGCCGATCCCGTCTCGGACGGCGTCCAGACCTCGGCCGACCCGTTCCTTGTGTGCCATCACCATGACGATCCCTCTCTCACGTTCCCGTTCCCCTCTCCGGTCGGCATCCTTGACATCAGAACAAGCTGTTCTCGTCGCCCTCGGCCGGACCCGGGGACGAGACGGCGAGTCGGGCGATCTCGGGCCACGCTGTCACCAGCATGTTGTAGGCGCCGGCGTCGTCCGCCCACTTCTTGCGGTCGCAGATGCCGTACAGCAGGTACGCGAGCTGCCGCGCACGCTCCCCATATGAATCACCCATACGCGCCAGAAGCGCAGCCGCATCGCTCTCGGACGATTCCAGCGCGCGAATGAGGTGCTGCGTGGATTCCCACACCGTTAGGCGCGAGTCCGATGCTGGATCCCATCCATCCGGCAGGTCGGAACGCTCGATGAGCCGGACCTTGCCCTCGCGACTTGCAACTAGCCCAGCCTGGGCAACGCCGACTACTGAAGTGTTCTTAGCCCGCGCGAGGCTGTCGGCGTCGCCAAAGGGACCCTGATTGTGGCCGTATTGTTCAAACCAAGTGATAGCGAACCGAGTGTCAGGATCGAACTCAGACTCTTCGCCCGAGAGAACCTCGGAGAGAGTCTCATTCACCAGAGCAAGGGCTGTTCTGACAACCATCGAGTCTCCGTCAGACTCGATAACTCTGGCGAACCGTGAGAAGATCGCAATGCCTGGGCCGATCGCAGATTGCGCCATATCCACTGGGGCTATGTTCTCCGCCTGAAGCAGACGGACCGCCGGCTCCATCTCCTCCCGGAGGGCGGATATCAACTCGCCTCGTGTCGCAACTTGGGACGACGAGGATCGAGGTCTGCACGCAAGTACGATTGACGAGGCGAGGGCGTTTGACCCCGCAGCCATCAACCGACTTCTATTCTCGGTACGAATTGGCCAAGTTGCAGTGATTGTGAAACCAGAGTCAATCAGCCCCTGCAGGAACGTCTCCCAGCCCGTCGACGTGCGACCCGCACTCGACTCCTCCTCTTGCTTGTATGCATAGAAGATGGTTGCTGGGAAGTCCGGCGACTGAGCAACTCTCATCTCTCCGAGAACACGACGCATGCCCTGCTCGAAGTGGTCGCGTGCGTCCTCCCTCGTTCGAGAGAATTGGTTGGCAATAATCTCATCGTCTTTCGGACTCAGAAGTGTGGCACATTCTGAGGGCCAAATTTCCGCCACGGATCGGCGTAACCAAACGAAGAAGAAGTCAGCCAGGTCCGCGTAGTTGATGTTTGCGTAGTACGGGGGGTCCGTGGAGAAGACCACGCCCTGCATTGACCTAGCCAAGGCGCCTGCGTCTATCTGCTCCACTCGCGCTGGCTCGCGACCAGCAGGAAGGGACCTGAGGCTTGTCGCGAGGGTCTTCAACGTGGCATTCAGAGAACCTGTCGAGCTGGAGAAGATGTTTGCCTCCGCGAAGTCCCACACCATTGGCATCGAGTGGCCCGCGAAGAGCTGCTGGGGGACCTGCGCCTTGTTCTCCCACCTGCACAGGGAGTTGTTCCAATCCGCAAGCCGGTCGACCGCAAACCCGAGATAGGTCGCTACTGCGTCGGCATACGCTGCGGCGCCGCACCCGCCGTCCCGCGCCCTCCTGGGGTCGTCCGAGAGGCCTGACTCCTGCGCGTCCTGCAGGATCCTCGCCCTGAAGCTGTCGATCCTCCCCGAAAGCTCCGCGAGCGTGGCGAGTTGCCTCTCGGTGAACAACTGATCGAAGCGATCCACCCCGTAGAGACTCACATTCTGCCGAGCCTTTCCTTGGAGCTGTGAATCTGGTCTCCACGATGGCGAACTCCGCAGGGACGCGTCGGCCTGTTCGTCGGAGGGCGGCAGGTAGATCCGTTGACGATCGCCTGCCGCTACCACAGCAATAAGCTGGGTTCCCATCTTGCCTGCCATCGCCATCTCTCTGATGTAGGAGAAGGAGATCGGGGCCCCAGTCGCGATGCAGGTAGCACCTGAACGCTTCACCGTCCCAGCGGGTGGCTCGCCGCTACTCGCAATGGTGTAGGAGATCCGCTGAGTTTCGACATCTACCAGTGGTGAGATCCATTGCCGCGGTGACTTGGTACGGAGTAACCAGCTTCCAACCAGAGGGACATGAGACTTCCAAGCTGGATCCGGTGAGGGAACAGTGCGGGCCCAGAGCCAAGCGATGGGTGTTGCAGTCCTTCCCGAATCTGTCTCTACATTCGGATACGAGCTGCCCAAGAGGTCGTACACCTCAGACCGGAGATCTTGACCGTACTCAAGCAGGTCCTCGGCAAGGCTCAACCGACTTGGCTGGACACCAACTCTCGACTGCAGACGAGGGTGCACCGGAGCACACTCCGCGAACTGATACGGCAGGGACAACATTCCTCGCTGGAGAAGCACTGCAACCGGATTCAAATCGCCCGACACAGTCGGAAGCCCCAGTCGCATCGACTCCAGCGGAATCGTGGCTCCGCCGCCGAACGGGTCAACCACGGTGGGGACCGTTCCCCCGCAGCTAGCGATTACCTCCGCCCTTGCCTCCCGGAGAGTCTCGGCATCGTTCGAGTTCTCCCACTGAACCAGTCGTTCGAGAATGCCAAAGAGTCTCTCGCGTTCAGCCGCTTGCGATTCGAGTGTCGGAAAGCGAGATTCATTGGCCGAAGGGTCGTCAACTAGCGATGCCCACAGCACGGCTCTAGCCGAAACGAATGGACGTCGAGCCCACCAGAGGTGAAGAGATGATGGCTTCCCTCGTTTCACCAGTCGTTCTCGTGCCGAAGCGTCGCTCACCTCGGCGAGCGGTAGCGCCACTTCGATGAGCTTCTTCTTGTAGGTCACTGGGGCTCCACGGCATGGGGTCGCATCTCGACGACGTTGAGTGGCACGAATGTCTGGGCGAAGTGCAGCTCGTACCTGTCGAACGGACGGAGGTAGTAGCTGACGGCCGTCTCGCCATCGGGTTCGTTCGGCACTGCCACAACGGCGAGGCGGAAACGGTCGGGGTTCTGCTTGGCCTGTCGCACCTGTCGAGCTTTCACGTACACGTCCGGGGTGCCGGGTCGGTGCCCCTTCACCTCGATCTGGTACACGATCTGGGTCTTCGGGTCTCTCGAGAGGATGTCGAACCCTGGGTTGTTGTGGTCCTGTTCGACCGGCTCCCGGCCGATCGCTCGCTCCGCTGCCATGACCGCTGCGACCGCTCGTCGGTCCGTGTCCTTGATGAGCTCCTGATCCGGGACAGTTGGTCCGTCGCCGTTGAGCCGGTCGATCAGACCCTGCGGGATGACGAGCGCTGCTGCGACAACAGTTGGGGCGTGGTTGATGAGATCGGCCTCAATGTCGAGCTCGCGGACTCGACGGGTCTTGCGTGCTTCGAGCTCGTCGGCGCGCTGGCGAGCGCGGCCTGAGTTGAGCCGTGGCTTCTTGCCGTGGAGCTCCTGCTGCTTGAGTTCGGCTGCCCGGGCATCCCAGTAGCGGATCTCGTTGTTCAGGCGCTCCTCGACGGCGCGCCGGGTGCGGTTCAACCTGGCGGTGGTGACGTCGCCGACTTCGGCGAAGTGTGGAGACGCCAGGTTCGCTGTCGCCCAGCTGCGCCCGGTGTCGTCCACTCCCCCGTCAGCCCAGCTCGTGTCGAGTCCGCCGAGAAGTTCACGGGAGGCAGCCGTTGCGGGCTCGTAGTTGAGATATGGCTCGGCTCCCGGGTCGACGATGTCACCTGCTTCGCTGACCTCAACGAACTGGAACCGTCGTGAGACGACCTTGCGTTCGCCGCGTTCTAGTCGCCCGTCGGTGATGGAGTGCTCCAGGTAGATGAGGGCTCGCACGGTGTCGCTCGAGTCGGTGGGGTCGATGAACGTGGTACCTGCGGCAAGGGTGTCGCCGTGTCGATCGAGTGTGGTGGCGATCAGGGCGGCGAGGAGTGGGTGGCCGGGGCTGAGGAGCTCGGCGCGGATCGGTGTGGTCGAGGTCGGGTCGGCGGCGACGCACTCTTTGTCGAACGTGACGCGTTCGTAGGCGGTGTGCAGAGGCCCGCCAGCCTGCACCTCACGGTCGCGGGAACGCACCACGGCTGGCACACGTGTGATCTCGAAGCGCCCGGCTTCCCGGGGTGCGATCCGACCTCCGGTGTCATCGAGCGCTGCAGTGAAGAACGCTTGGATGAACCCGGGCTGCAACTTCCGGGCGAGCGCCTCCTCCATGCGGTGGCGGATCTCGCCCACACGGGTTGGGTCCATCACGTTCGACGCGAGAGCACGTTCATCGAGCACTGTCTCGAGTCGCGTCCCGATCTCGGCGTCGATCACTTCGTCGACCTTGGCGAGGACCTTGGGGTCCTTGCCGTAGCGAATCGCCTCGAGCAGGAGGTCCTGCAACGACCGGTTGATCTCGGAGTCACCCAGGACGTCGTAGATCTGATCGCCGTAGACAGCGCGCTGCTCGTCGATCTTGGAGAAGAGCCGTTGGAACACGTCTCCTTCGCGAGTGTCGTTCGCGACGAGGTTCCACAGGTGGCACACCTGCTCCTGGCCGATGCGATGGATACGTCCGAAGCGTTGCTCGATACGGTTCGGGTTCCACGGCAGGTCGTAGTTCACCATCAGGTTGGCCCGCTGCAGGTTCACACCCTCCCCCGCCGCGTCAGTCGCGACGAGCACCTTGACCGCAGGGTCGTTTCGGAATGCGTCCTGGACCCGGCGGCGGTCTTCGCGTTTCACTCCGCCGTGGATCACAACGACTGCCTCGGGTCGTCCCAGGAGGGTGCGGATGCGTCCCTCGAGGTACGCGAGCGTGTCCTTGTGTTCGGTGAAGACGATGAGCTTCCGGGACTCCTCGGCACCAGCGAACTCAGGAGACTGAAGGATCCCCGACAGCTCGACCCACTTTCGGTCCTGTCCTGACGCCTTCACCTTGGCCGCAACGTCCACCAGGAGTCGCAGCTCAGCGATCTCGCGCTCAAGTTCGACGATCGACTCCGCTGACATCGCGTTCTCGATCGCATCGTCCTCGAGCTCTTCGAACTCCTCGCCGTCGAAGTCGTCGACGTCGAAACCGTCCGGGTCTGACAGCCGACCGCTGATGGGCTTCGTCGCCGCGACGGAACCAGTTTCGCGGGCTTCTCGCAGCTGCTTCTGCAACTTCTCGCAGCGCCGCTCCAGCGAACGATGGATCGCTGCCGGGGACGACGCAAGACGACGCTGCAGCGCTGCGAGCGCGAACCCGACGGCCAGCCCGCGGCGGCGGTCACCACCTTCTTCAAGGCGTTGCGCACGACCCATGCCTTCGCGTACGTAGGAGCTCACGTCCTCGTACAACTGACGTTCGTCCGGGCTGAGGTCGTAGGTGACCGTGATCGCCTTGCGTTCTCGGAACAGGCGCTTGCCGTCGAAGGTGAGCAGGTTCTCCTTCACCAGTCGACGCATCACGTCGGACACATCGGGCACATCAGCGCCGGCGCGGAGGCGACCTGCGAAGCGGTCCGGATCGAGCAGCGACAGGAAGAGCAAGAAGTCGTCGTTGCTGCCGTTGTGAGGCGTCGCGGTGAGGAGCAGCAGGTTGCGTGTGCGGTCCCGGACTCGCTCGCCGAGCTCGAAACGCAGCGTGCGCTTGACCTCATCGCCCCAGAGTCGGGCTGACAGCTTGTGTGCCTCGTCGATGATGATCAGGTCCCAGTCCGACACGTCCAGCTTCGCCTGCAGGTCCTCACTACGCGACAGCTGGTCGAGTCGGGCGATCAGCAGGTTCCGCTCGAGGAACGGGTTGCCGGTACGGGCGGCCTCGACCATGTCGCGGCTCAGGATGTCGAAGCGCAGTTCGAACTTGTCGTACAGCTCCTCCTGCCACTGTTCGACGAGGCTTCCGGGGGCGATGACCAGACATCGGTCCAGGTCGCCTCGCAGCATCAGTTCACGGATGTAGAGACCCGACATGATGGTCTTTCCGGCACCCGGGTCATCGGCCAACAGGAAACGGAGAGGCTGCAGCGGCAGCAGTCGCCCGTACACGGCGTCGATCTGATGTGGCAGGGGCTGGATCGTGGAGGACTCGACGGCAGTGAACGGATCGAACAGATGCGCCAGCTGGATGCGCCGCGCTTCGGATGCCAGCTTGAACGCTGCACCGTCTGCGTCGAATGTCCACCGGCGACCCGATGCAACCTCCATCGCCGCAAGCTGTTCACTGGTGACGAGCCGATCGGCGATCTGGCCCTCGTCGGATCGGAAGACCACGTTGGCCACGCCGTCCCCGTGCGGCTCGACAGCGACGATCGTGACCTCGCCGGCCGCGACGAGTCCGCGCACTCGTAGACCCGACTTGAGTTCGTGCAGTTCCATCATGGGGAAGATCCGTCTTCGTCAGGCACCCGCTGCCTGGTGGCACCTCTCACGACCTGACGAGTGAACCATCGTACGGGTTCACACTGACAACGAGGTCAGACCCTCGGCGGTGCCGGCCGCTACACGGCCCAAGGCTCGAACCGTTCTCGACAGCAGCGAAATGCGACTTCGAGCAGCGCTTTGCAGCGGTCACGGGTCGATACGACCGTGCGAGTCGGCCAGTGCTTGACGAAACGTCTTCAGGTCGACTGCCAGCTCGGCGGCCCTCGTGTTCAGCGCACGGAGCTCCGGACCCGAGAGGTCCATGCGCCCGCGGTCGAGTGCCTCGAGGACCTGTTCGAGCACACTCCCAGCACCAGTGACCCGCGAGCCCATCGCTGCGAGATCCCGCAGCCCAGCGATCGAGTCCACGGGCGCGACGAGACGAGGGTCGTCGCTCGATAGGAGGTGTGCCACCGGGCCGAAGTCGAGGTATCGCTGTTCGAACGCCGCCGCCCACGACCTGTTGTGGGAGCCGAGGTGGCCGAGGACCGTTTCGTAGGGACGCCACTTCAGCCAAGCGTCGGGATCGTGCAGCTCAGTTCGAATTCGTGCCACCGATGCCAGCGCTGACGTGTCAGCGCCACAGGCGACCACGACGTGAGTGCAGCGCTCGTATCCGCCTCGGTCACAAACCGACTGAGCGAGCAGCGTGTTGATCCACAGCTGCCGGAGACCGGGACGGTCGAGTCGCCGGCCGGCCTCCTCATGCCAGTACCCGGACTGCTCGGTCAAGTCTCGGTAGACGTCACGGACGGTCCGCGGATCATTCTTCCGGAGATCTTCGGAGTACTTGCACTCGACACCGATCAGTCGTCGCTGGTGTCCGTCGCTGTAGAAGATGGCGGCGTCGAAGGCTGACCCTCCTCGGAAGTGCTGGGCGGGTGGCGGTGCCCACTCGAACTCGAGCGCTTCCACTTCGACACAGGCCGGGTCGATGGTCTGGACCCACGGAGTAAGCAGCGAGGGACGCTCGGCGAACGGCCCGAAGAGGTTGAAGCACGTGGGCTGGGATGACAGAAGGTTGCGCATGAGCCGGTCCTCCTCGACGATCCCGGCGCCGGACGAACCGCTGATCCGGTCGAGCGCCGCCTGATGCGCTCCCGGCGTGAGGAAGTTCGCGCCGTCTGGCGCGTCGACGCCGAACATGGACACGACCAGTCGGTCTCCTGGCTCGAGTGTTCGCTGGCCCGGCGGCAGCCCACGGATGGTCTCTCGCCACCACCCCTGGAGCCAGCGACACCCACGCGCCCATGAGGTGTCACTGGGCTCCCGCCAGCTCGGCGCGTCCCACGGCTCGTTCACGGTGCTCATTCGACTGCTCCTCGTCCCCACCCTTCGAGCACCGTAGACGCGGCCGAGACCTCGAGTTGGACGTGAATCGGCGAAGGGTCGTCGACGAATACCCGTGAGGACGAGCGTCTCAACTGCCGGCTTCCGGTGAGCCGGCCAACCCTCCCTCGCCGTCCCCGAACTGGTCTCGCAGTCGCTGCCAAAGCTTGCGAAGCCACAACCGCGCTCGATGCCAGACTCCCCGGCGTGCGGACCCCCCTTCGCTCGGCGTGTCCCAGGTGTCCACTTGGACACCTGGGACCGGGTAGGCCTTGCCGTCGCGACCGATACGGCGAGCGGGGTGTCCATCCTGGACACCTGACGGGGGCGGTTCGGACTCCGCATGGGCGCGTCGCCGCTTGCCGACCGTCGTCGGGCTCACAGCCACGGCCACAGCGATGCGCCGGTCCGACCACTCAGGCGCCGCATGCAGCAGTCGATCGACGAGACGTCGCCGCTCGTCCCGGCTCAGGGCGAGGCCGTGCGTGGCGTTCGCCGCGATGGCGGCCTCGAGCGCCTCCGCTGGGCCGAGTCCCGACAGGATCGTGGCGGAGATCGTGTTCTTGCCGAGGCGGCGTGCTGCGGCGACCCGGTGGTGCCCGTCGAGCACCTGCAGCGTGTCGGTGACGAGGATCGGCGGCCAGTTCGGCGCACTCGCGCAGAGCTGCGTCACCCACCGCTGCTCGAGTGGTTTGGCTCGCACGATCGTGGTTGCCGTGTCGAGCTGGTCGAGGTCGACGACGATGCACGTCGACGACCGCTCCGCTGGGTTCTCCGTGACGAGTGACATCGGCTGGGCCGTCATCGTGCCCTCCCCTTGGGTGCGGTCGGTTCGTCCGAGGCGAGGTAGCTGCGGACCCGGCTGGCGAGCTCGCTGCGGTCGTAGCTGACGGTCCCGGTGGCCCACCGCCGCCCGGGGTGCAGCGTGTCCCAGGCGCTGCGCCGCTGGTGACGGACCCTGCCCGGGCCTTGCGCGCGGCTGCCGAAGCCCGCGATCCATCTCTGGTTCCACAGCGGTGCAAGCGCGTCGGTGAGCAACCCTTCGAGGTGCACGGCCGCATGCCAGCTCGGACAACGAATCAGCTTCGCTGTGAGGTCGACTGTTTCGAGGTCCTCGACCTGGGCGACGCTGTGGCTGTGACGTGCCAGCCGGTCGTGCAGCGCAGTGGTCGACCCGATGTAGACCGGCTGACCGCTGGCCGCGACCGGCCGGTACATGGGGTGAGTGCCGGTGTAGCCCAGCAGGTACACGCCCGGGGTGGCGTGCGGTTCGGTCAGGATCTCGGGGAGCGGCGTCGCAGTAGCTTCGGCCAGCTGCTCCAGCGTGTGTCCGGTGAGGCGGCCTTCGTCGAGGCGAACCTCGAGGCGGTCGGAGCGGGTGAGCACCCTCATGACTCCGCCGCCCGCTCGCACAGCCCACCCGTCGACTTCTCCCCGACGTCCTCGACGGACGCCAACAGCGCCGGGACCTCGACCTGCCCTGAGCCGTTGTTGAAGATCGGGCCGAACAGCCTCTCGAACGCCGCCTGCTTCTCGGAGAAGGTCACCAACGTGTAGATGCCGATGGTGCCGTAGCTGGAAGGTTCGTGCCCGGCGTAGGCAGCAGCGACCTCGATGCCGGCGGTGCGGCGAATGTCGTCGAGGGTGGTGTGACGGATCCAGTGCACGCCGACCTCGTCGATCTGGGTCCAGCTGGTCATCTTGTGGTGTCGCTTGTAGATCGTCTCGAAGCGCTTGCGGGTCATGCGCATGTTGTTCTTCCTGCGGAACACGTGATCCGTCTCCCGCACTGCGCCGCGGGAACGTGCGAAGGCCTCGAGGCGCCCCAGGAACTCGACATCGAGCGGCAGCTCGCGGGTCTTGGCGTACTTCTCGGTTACCCACACCGACCCCTTGGTCGGATCCAGGCTGCCGAGGCGGAGGTTGAGCGCTCCGATGCGTCGAGCGCCGGTCTTGCGGTGGAACTCGAACAGCAACCCGTCTGGAGTTGCCAGGGTTCCGTAGACACGTTGTTGTGACAGATCAGGCTGCTCGGCTGGCAGCGTAGGTCTCGGCCGGGGTGCGGTCGGCAAGTCCGACCTGGTGGCGTTGACGGTTGTAGAAGACCTC
>JAESGV010000383.1_pt1 | contig 19556 bp, 6 predicted proteins | sample 9269781 | NCBI WGS metagenome assembly JAESGV01 (sample SAMN15741586, study PRJNA653496) | algae metagenome | isolation source: Tildeniella torsiva UHER 1998/13D and co-occurring heterotrophs from... | place: Slovakia: Slovak Paradise National Park, Hrabusice, Kosice Region | collected 2000-01-01
GACAAGTCAAATCAAAGAGGTAGTCAATGAAAAGGATTATGTAGAGCATGTAGAAAACGCAAGACCATTATCTGAAATCGAATACTGGTCATCACGCGCGCAAGATTTACTCAACATCAAAAAACAGATCCAAAGAAGCGACGTGCAACAAATCGTCAAAATCTTACATAGAAGCACGTACTTGATTCCGTTTTTGAAACAATCAGAGGATATACAAAAAGGATCGAACGAGGCCATGGACAATTTGAAATATTTATCCACACTACGAGAACACTGCGAAAGATTAGCAAAAGCAGAACCGAAAGAGATCCATGCAATCGTACCAGAGATTTTAGCCATTGTTTCGTTCATTGTAGAACATTCTACATCGTATAACAGCCCAGAGCGAGTAACAGGACTACTTAGAAAAGTTAGTAATGAAATCATTTACCGATGTTGTCAAAAGATTTCACTGGAAGAAATCTTTACTGGTAATGTATATGCGAGTATGCGATCGCTAGAAGAGAGTATCAGCGCTGGTGATTACTGGCGTGATATTTGTACAACACAAAGTGCTACACTCAAATATGACAAGAGTAGTGTTTTCGGTGAAATTATTGCGTTTGTACTTCGGTGTAAAGAACTACTTGAAGTTTGTGCTGCTCAAACACAGTTTGGATCACGTGCAGGAGGTGAAGACAGCGACTATACGAACAAGAATGGACTACCCTCTTTCGGAGGAACAAGAGGACCAGAAATCACAAAGAATCTACTCGACATTCGTGCTGGTTTCCAAAAATTAATCACTGATTTGAGTAATCTAAAGTATCCGATTCTTGATGTTAAATCTACTGGTTGGCACGACGACTTTAAGAAATTCAAAAATGGTATTCGAGACTTAGAATTGAGAATGCAGAGTGTTATCGCTTCTGCTTTTGAAACGGTAACCGATGTTGAAAATGGGATCGAGTTGTTAGAAGCTTTCTCTACACTAGCGAAAAGAGACATCATCAAGCGTACAGTAGAAGAAAAGACAAGTGAAATATGTCTCAAATTTATCAAAGTAAGATTCAATAACTATTTATTAACATTTAGACTCTGGAACTCATCCAAAACCATTTCGAAACTAATCGAAAAAATCCGCCGATAGAACCTTTCCATCCAAAGTATGCAGGGTCAGCGATATGGGCGTACAATATGCTCGAAAAAATTAAGAAAGATAAAGCGTTAATCGACGCTGCGTACTTTTTACCAACTACAAAAGAACACAATGATTTGAAGACAAAATTCGAACAAGTATCATCAAACTTGGAAAAGTACATTTCGAAAATATATGAAGAATGGACAAGTAGTTTGGACGCGCATCTTACTGCTTCGTTGAACATTAACTTGATGATCAAAGTCGATGGCCTATTGCAAGCCAATTTTGATCCAAAGTTGTTAATTGTGTTTGAAGAGAAGCGGTATTGGCAGAAACTTACCAACTATGATGTACCTATGAACGCGATCGAAATTTCAACAAACGAAGACAAGTTGAGAGTATACCGCGAAAATGTAAATATTGTGATGAGAGAGTACAACGACATCATCAAGAGTTTGGTTACGGAACAAAGACTGTTCAAGCAGATTATATACGAACTTGATAGAAAAATACAACCTGGTCTTTCCACCTACTTGTGGTCATCAAAAGGTGGTTTAGACTATTTCTTGACAGAATGTCGCAAAGCATGTGGAGAAGTGAAGGCAATCGTGGATGACTTCAAGAGCAAAGTCACTCAGATATACCAGTGCTGTAACACGATGGCAGAGACACTACTCATCAAAATTGAGAACAAGAAGGTGTACAGTGGATTAGGAAACACCTTTGAAAAAGAGCAACAAGAGTATCGTGAGTACGCTCGTAAGGAGTTGATCCATGCCAATAGTAACATTGTTATCATGATGAAACAATTGTACGAGTACTTTAAAAAGGACGACGCAGAGATACAAAAAGAGTGGTGGGCGTTCGTAAGACAGGTCGAAGCAAATGTTGACTTGTCATTACGACAAACAGTTAAAAAGTCATTGCAAAGACTTTCCTATGCGATCAATGGTGAAAGTGAAAAGAATTCTCAAGAGCGTAACGCTGCTCCATTGTTCCTCGTAAACGTCACTATGGAAGGTGTTGATCCTTTAACGAGAAGACCTGCTTTACAGCCCTCAGTACAACAACTTATTGATATGGTTTCTAGTATCAATGGACAACTTGTACAAGTTATCGCTGTCGTGCCTCTCCTAGAAGAAACACTAAAAGCAGCGTTTGCTCGCGATATAGAGCGAGAGCAACAAAAGAAAGCTATGGAAGAACAGCACGCAACAAACGGAACACAACCCGACGAAATGGAAGAAGTCGAAGAATTAGAAGAAGATTTGGCACTCAATGCCAACTATTACAAGGACAATATTCAAAATGACAAAGAAATAGAACATTTAATTGTCGCAGTAATGGAAGGTATGCATCAAGTAGATTCTGGTGTAGAAGAGTACATTAGAGGTTGGGAAGAAAAGTACAAGACTGTTTGGAATCAAAACAAGGAACAATTTTTGCGTCGTTTTGCTCACCGTGATGACAGACCAGTCGTTTCTTTCCAACAAGAAATTACAAAGTACAGAGATTATCAAATACAAATCCAAAATGAGGAGCCATCAGCAATCATTGGATATTTGCAACTTGATTCGGCACCATTGAAGCATACTCTAGTTATGGAGTGTAACTCTTGGCAAAATTCGTTCTTGGATCTGTTACATGGAAAAGCACAGAAACACCTCAGTGGAATTTATGAACTATTTGAGAAGAACACCAAGTTACTCCAAGAAGAACCTCAAACGCTGGAGAAACTGGAATTCAAGATTGAATTAGTTAAGAAGCTACAAGTCGAGTATCCACGTAAGAAACAAATCTACAGTACAGTTATGGAGATGTACAATCTTCTTGAAAATTATGAACGCAATGTTAAAGAGGAGGAGAACATCAAACTACAAAACTTGTATGAAAGCGGTGATTATTTCGAGGCAGCGATCAACTCTGCGAAAAAGTCACTCGATGAGGAGCGTGATACATTCCGACACAAACTCAAACTTAGCATCGAAGCCTTTGTCAAGTCTATTGAGCAACTCAAGAAAGATTTTACTACAAAGGGTCCCTACTCTGCAGACTTGACCGTGAAACAAGCAAAAGCGATTATTTCCGAGTACACCAACAAAGTGAACATGAGAAAAGCAGAAGAAACGAAACTTCGTTCTGGTATGAGAATATTCGAGTTGGATGCACCTCCATACAAAGAAATTAATGAAGTCGCAAAGGATATTGATACATTGACAAAGATATGGGATCTAAAGAAAGAGTGGGAAGATAAATGGGACGAGTGGAAATTCGGTCCTTTCGATAGTCTTGATGTACCAGTTATGGAACAGCAAGCAGTTGACATTCTCAAGAGAAACCAAAATATGGGCAGAGATGCTCGTGAATGGCCAGTGTGGAATAATTTGAAAGAAAAGTTGGAACAATTTAAACGTGTTCTTCCACTTATTCAAGATTTGAAGAATGAAGCGCTTCGACCTCGCCACTGGAATGATGTTTCCGAACTCGTACATGCCAAGATTGATAACACAAGCAAAGATTTCAACTTGGAAAAGATCTTTGCACTCGGCTTTGAGAATTATGTAGATGATATTTCCAATTTGTCCAACTCTGCAACTCAAGAACTTAACATTGAACGCGACATCAACAAGATTAGTGAAAAGTGGAATGATATGGAACTTGATATTGTCGAATACAAGTCACAGTATCACCGTTTAAATTCGACCGAAGATATTTTCATACTCTTGGAAGATAACATGGCTACACTAGGCGCTATGAAAGTCTCACCGTTCATTGGTTCGTTCCAAGTTGAAGTGACCAATTGGGAAAAAATTCTTTCTAGGATCAGTGAGACAGTAGAAATGATTCTGCAAGTTCAAAAAGAATGGTCATATTTACTCAACATTTTTGAAGTCGAAGATATTCAGAAACAATTGCCAAACGAAACTGGTGTTTTCAAAGTAGTGAACACCAAGTGGAAGAGTATGATGAAAACAATCGCCGAGAACAGAAATGCATGGAGAGCAACTCATCGTGAAGGCCTTTTATCACTATTGAATGATATGCACACCAAACTAGAAGATATTCAAAAACATTTGAACGACTATTTAGAGATCAAGCGACAATTGTTCCCTCGATTCTATTTCTTATCCGATGCTGATTTATTGGAAATTCTTGGACAAGCAAAAGATCCAAATGCAGTTCAACGTCACCTCGAGAACTGTTTCGAAGGTATTCATCGACTACGCATCGAACAAAGCAACGACTCTCGACAAAGTGGATACTTTGCGTATGGTATGATTGGTAAAGATGGTGAAACTATAGATTTTAATCATCCTGTTCATTTGGAAGGTGCAGTAGAAAAGTGGTTACTTTTGATTGAATCAGCAATGAGACAATCTATCAAACGCAATTTGAGTAAATGCTATGGTGCGTTAAAGAACATGAGTATGAAAGAGAGCACCAATCGTGATGCATGGATTAAAGAGTGGCAAGGTCAAATGTTAATTACAGCGTCACAGCTGTACTGGACAAAGAGGTTACAAGAAGCATTGAATCCTTCAGAAAAGGAAGGCAGCAGGAGAACAAAAGATAAAGCACCACCTGTTGCTGCTAATCCTAACAATCCTACAGCTACCGCTCCAAATGCAGCAGCCGAAGCTAAAACAGCAAACGACTTGCGAGTACATAGAGAACTTAAAAAGAGAAAGAAAGAGTGGGGGAACTATCTCAAGAGTTACAGTACGATGGTTCGTGGAGATTTATCCAACTTGAATCGCAAGAAACTCATCGCGTTGATTACTATGGAAGTACATGCCCGTGAAGTGATCGAGAAACTAATCAAAGCAAAAGTAACATCAGAATCAAGTTTTGATTGGAAAAAACAACTCACGTTTGTTTGGAACGAAGAGAAAGATACTTGTGTAGTGAGACAAACATCTTCAGAAATTGATTATGATTATGAATACATTGGAAACGGAGGCCGTTTGGTCATAACACCACTAACAGAGCGTTGTTACATGACACTTACTACTGCTATACAACTCTGTAGAGGTGGTAATCCACAAGGACCAGCAGGTACTGGTAAAACAGAAACAGTCAAAGATTTGGGAAAGAACATTGCAAAGTATGTAATCGTGTTCAATTGTTCCGATGGTTTGGATTACAAGTCATTGGGAAGATTATTCTCAGGACTTGTACAAACTGGAGCATGGAGTTGTTTCGATGAGTTCAATCGTATTGAATTGTCTGTACTTTCCGTTGTCGCACAACAAATCTCTTTGATTTTGAGTGCTGTCAAAGGTAACATGGATAGTCTACTTTTCGAAGGCCAAGAGATTGCCGTGAATCGTACATTGGGAATATTCGTAACCATGAATCCAGGTTATGCTGGTCGTTCGGAACTTCCAGACAATCTCAAAGCGTTATTGAGACCTGTTTCCATGATGGTTCCCGATTCGGCTCTTATTTGTGAAATCAAACTGTACTCACTTGGATTTGAGAAAGCAAAAGAATTGTCAAGAAAGATTGTTACAATGTATGAGCTTATGGCCCAACAACTTTCGCAACAACGTCATTACGATTTTGGCTTGCGTAACATTACTGCTGTTTTGACAGCCGCCGGTCAACACAAACGCAAGTTCCCAGAAGCAAATGAAGAGTTGTTACTCTTGACATCTTGCAAAGATATGAACTTCCCCAAGTTTGTAACTGAAGATATTCCACTTTTCAACGCAATCATGGGTGATTTATTCCCAGGTGTTGATCAACCAGAAAAGAACCTTGGTAATTTGCAACATGCTATTGAAAGTGAACTCAAGAGCAATGGCTATCAAATTAACCAATATATTGTATCAAAAGCAATACAACTGTATGAGACAAAACTCACACGTCATGGTGTTATGGTCGTTGGTAGTAGCGGAGCAGGAAAGACAACATCATGGAAGATTCTACAGAAAGCGATCACCAAACTTTCTGCTGAAAAAGTTCCTGGATTCCACCCTGTTCACGATTACATTATCAATCCAAAAGCAATTACTGGTGATGAACTCTACGGTAACTATAGAATGGATATGACATGGTCGAATGGTATCTTCTCTGCTATTATGAAAGAAGTTTGTACTGACACAAAACCTGACCAGAAATGGATCGTGTTTGACGGACCTGTAGATACCATTTGGATTGAATCTATGAACACTGTACTTGATGACAACAAAGTGTTGACACTGATTAGTGGTGATCGTATTTCACTCACTGAACAAGTATCACTATTGTTTGAAGTTCAAGATTTGAACGCTGCTTCTCCTGCTACTGTCTCTCGTTGTGGTATGGTATACTTCAACGATAAGGATCTAGGATGGCAACCATTTATGGAATCGTGGTTTGCTTCTCGCAAGCTGTACGAAGAGCGTGTCAAGATGAGTAGACCTGATGCCGTTGTAGAACTGTTACGTAGTTTATCAAATCGTTTTGTACAAAAAGCACTCAAAGCGAGACAAAAGGCAAATGAAATTATAACTACCACTGATATGAACGCAGTACAGTCATTATGTAATTTATTCGACTCTATTGCTACAATCGACAATGGACTCGATCCAAAAGACGATGATACGTACTTAGACATGGTACAAAAATTCTTCGTGTTCTCATTGATATGGTCTGTCGGAGCAACAATCGAAGAGGAAGGAAGAAACAAAATGGATATGTTGTTTAGAGAATTTGATCCACAATTCCCAAGTAAAGGAACTGTATACGAGTACTTTATCGATACAAAGACGAATTTATGGAAACCATGGGATGAAAAAGTGAACCAATCTTGGAAACCAAATCCAAATACTCCATTTTATAAGATTCTAGTACCAACTGTGGATACTGTTCGTAACTCGTACATTATATCTTCCTTGATAAGAGCAAAGAAGCACGTACTCGTTGTAGGTAACATTGGTACAGGAAAGACAGCAACAATCAATTACGTTCTGTCACAATTCGATGATACACTCTACACAACATCAACAACCAATTTCTCTGCGAGAACATCATCACACAAACTCCAAGAGATTTTAGAAAGCAAAGTAGAAAAGAAATCATTCGACTCGTATTTCCCATTCGCAGGAAAACAATTGATTTTATTCATAGATGACTTTAATATGCCACAAAAAGATGCATTTGGAAGTCAGCCTCCACTGGAACTTCTACGTCAATGGATTGATTATGGATTCTGGTTTGATAGAGCGAAACAAGTCAAAAAGAATGTAAAGAAGATGCAACTTGTTTGCGCTATGGGACCACCAGGTGGAGGAAGAACAACTATTAGTCAACGTCTGCAAAGTCGATTCAATGTACTAAATATTCCATTCCCTACTGATAACCAAATCAAACGTATCTATGGCTCTCTGCTCAAGAATCGACTTGATACAATGGAAGAAGTCAAATCATTAAGTGACACAATTACACTTGCATCAATTGAAATGTATAGACAAGTTAGTGTACAACTGTTACCAACACCAAGTAAGAGTCATTACATTTTCAACATGCGTGATTTGAGTAAAGTATTCCAAGGTATCATTGAAGCCGATGAAGGTATTGATAACAAGGAACAGTTGATAAGGTTATGGGTGCATGAATGTCACCGTATCTTTTATGATCGTTTGAACAATGAACCTGATAGAGTTTGGTTCCAAGATCGTATTCGTGAGAAACTTGCAGATACGTTTACAACCAAGTGGGAAGCATTGTTTGATTTCAATAATCGACAACCAACACTATTTGGCACGCTACTTTCTGATAATGGAACATATACTGAAATTCCTGACATCAAAGTACTAAAGAGTGAACTAGAACTCAAACTAGAAGACTATAACAACACGTTAGGCAAAAGACCTATGAATTTGGTACTCTTCAACGATGCAATAGAGCACGTATGTAGAATTCATCGCGTTATCAAGCAATCACGTGGAAACGCACTTCTAATTGGTGTTGGAGGAAGTGGTAGACAAAGTCTAACAAGACTCGCTGCTCACATTGCCGATTACAAAGTGTTCATGGTTGAACTTTCGAGTAACTTTAAAACCAAAGAGGATGCTCAAGTCGCATTCCATAACGCATTGAAAGAACCATACATGGAAGCCGGTGTGAAGAAGAAACACATTGTCTTTTTATTCTCGGATACTCAAATCGTTGATGAGTCATTTTTAGAGGATGTAAACAGTATGCTGAGCAGTGGAGAAGTACCAAACATGTTTGAACCTGAAGAGTTAACTAATATACACGACCAATGCCGAAAAGACGCCAAAGAAGCAGGGTATAACGATGAACTCAAAGAAGAAGTTTATCAATTCTTTATTGAGCGAGTGCGTGAGCGTATGCATATTGTTGTATGCATGAGTCCAGTGGGAGCGGCGTTCCGTAATCGTATAAGAATGTTCCCTGCGCTAGTGAACTGTACAACTATCGATTGGTTCAGGCAATGGCCATCTTCGGCTTTGAAAGAAGTTGCAACAAGCTTCTTGAGCAGTGTCGATCTAGGAGACGAATCCGATGCAAATAAGGAGGATGAAGGTGGAAAAGGAACTGTCAGAGACAAGATATCAGAAATTTTCGTTGTCATGCACAACTCGGTATTAGATGCCTCCGAACAGATGCTAAGCGAACTTAAGAGATACAACTATGTCACCCCAACAAATTATTTGGAGTTGGTGACCGGCTATACAAACTTGTTGAAAGAAAAACGATCGGAAATCGGTGAAATGTGTTCAAAATTAGAACATGGCTTAACAACGTTGGAAAGAGCACGTGAAGATGTAGCAGTCATGTCTACTACACTAGAACAACAAAAGAAGGTTGTTGCAAAGAGCAAGAAAGATTGTGAAGATTTAATGACTCTAATCTTGCAAGAAAAAGCATCAGCCGATGGCAAGAAACAAGAAGTTGAACTTACTCGTGGTAACATTCAACGTGAGAAAGAGAAAGCTAATAAGATCAAACAATCAGCAGAACAAGAACTTGCAGCAGTAGCTCCTATCTTGCAAGAGGCCACTCAAGCGTTGAAAAACTTGGATCCATCTGACATTTCTGAAATCAAAAACTATACTAAGCCTAATGAGAAAGTCAAGAATGTGCTTATCGCTGTCATGGCTGTCCTCAAACAAAAAGAGCAATACGATGTTGCAAAGGGTCTAATGGGTAACGCTAAAAAGTTCTTGACATCACTGACCGAGTTTGTTGACAAAGAAAAGGATAAAATATCTGACAAGTACTTGAACAACATCAAGCAAAAGATTATCGATTTGCAACTAAACCCAGAAGAAGTCAAGGGTATCTCTCGTGCTGCGTATGGTATGTGTCAATGGGTTATCGCTGTGAACGAATTTTTTAATGTGTACAAGGATGTGAAACCAAAACAAGAAAAATTGGAACAAGCAACATTAACGTTGGAGAGAAATATTCGTGGTTTAGAAGAAGCAGAAGTCAAACTCGATGACATTAACAAAAAGATCAAAACACTTTCCGACAAGTACACAGATAGTTCAGCAAACAAAGAAGCCATTAGAAAACAAGCTGAAGATACAGAACTAAAGTTGACTCGTGCAAAACAACTTGTAGGTGGATTAGAAGGTGAACGTGAACGATGGACGGTTAGTATCAAACTGTACCGAGAATCAATCAACAACTTGATCGGTGATGTACTCATGGCTGCGGCATTCATGAGCTATTCAGGCCCATTCAATGGTCAATACAGAGAACAATTAAGAAAACTCTGGGAAGAACGTATTCGAAAGGATAAACTCCCTATGAGTAACAAGTTCTCCGTTTCAAGCTTTTTGGCACACGCTACTGACATGCGTGTATGGAATACAAATGGTCTACCCAATGATAACTTTTCATTGGAGAATGGTGTACTTGTTACACGCGGGAGACGTTGGCCACTCATGATTGATCCTCAAAGTCAGGCGAATCGTTGGATAAAAGCACAATACAAACAATCAAATCTTCAAATTGGCGAACTCAAGAGTATTGGAAAACTAAAACACACGTTAGAGAATGCAATCAAATTCGGATTGCCTGTTCTCATACAAGACATTAATGAAGATATTGATCCTCTATTGGAGCCAATTCTAAGTCAAGCCATTATGAAACGTGGAAACAGAGAAGTCATCAAAATAGGTGATAGAGAAATCGACTATAATCGCAAGTTCAAACTTTTCCTCACTACAAAACTCGCAAATCCTCACTATACACCAGAGATATCAACCAAGACAACGATTGTCAACTTTAGTGTCACTAAACAAGGTTTAGAAGATCAACTACTCGGTATTGTAGTTGCAACTGAACGACCTGAATTAGAAGAACAAAAGAATGATGTTGTCGTTAGTGTCGCAAACGCAAAGAAGCGTATGGAAGATTTGGAAGATTTAATTCTCAAATTATTGACTTCATCATCGTCATCATCATTACTAGAAGATGAGAATCTCATCCAAACACTTTCACAATCAAAACGTACAAGTGAAGAAATCAAACAACAGTTGGCAACAAGTCAAGAAACGGAAAAGAAGATTGATGGAATGCGGAACAATTATAGAAAAGGTGCCAGTCGTGCTAGTGTACTATACTTTGTACTTTGCGATTTGAGTTTAATTGACCCAATGTATCAATTCAGTCTTGATACTTATATTCGATTGTTCAAGACAAGTATCGAAACAAGTCAAAAACCAGTTAGAACAGATATGATTACACAACGTGTACAAATGTTGAACTCTCACCATACCATGGAAGTTTACAAGACAACTTGCCAAGGATTATTCGAACGTCACAAACTCTTATTCTCATTCCAAATGTGCGTCAAGATTCTGCAAGAAAGTGGAAGTATTAACATGGATGAGTACAACTTTTTCCTACGCGGTGGACAAGTTCTCGACAAAGAAACACAAACACCAAATCCATGCAAGTGGTTAACAGAACAATCATGGGATAACGTTTATGAGCTTGATAAGCTACCCAACTTCCATGGCATCGCGCAAAGTTTTGAAGATGAAAATCAAGATTGGAATGATTGGTTTAGTTCTTCAAGACCAGAACATGAACAACTTCCATCGGAATGGCAGAGTAAAGTGGGTACTGATAACTGGGCAAAGATGATGATTGTGAGATGCGTACGACCTGATCGTGTTATTTTCATGATTAAGAGTTTCATTGCACAAAAAATGGAATCAGCAGATTATATCAAACCACCAGTCAATGATATCAAACAAATCTTTGCACAATCAAGTAGTACACAACCTATTATATTCGTACTATCGCCTGGAGTTGATCCACAACAACAGTTGGAAACGCTAGCAGTAGGAAAAGCAAGACTAAATAGTTTATCGTTGGGTGACGGTATGGAGCAAACAGCGCGCAACTTGATTGAACAATCTTGTCAAAATGGAGATTGGGTATTCTTGGCAAATTGTCATTTGATGATTCACTTTATGCCACAATTAGAAGAAATCATAGAAGGCTTTACAAACACGTTAGAGAACCCAGTGCCACCACACCAAAGCTTTAGACTATTCCTTAGTAGCAAACCTCATCCAAAATTCCCTATTACGATCCTACAAAAGTCACGCAAGGTTACTACCGAACCACCACAAGGAATCCGTAGTAACTTGTTACGTTTGTACAAATTTATTACAAATGATCAACTACAACAACAGCCACGTCCTCACCTGTACAAGAAACTACTATTCGCGTTGACGTTCTTCCATAGTGTACTATTGGAAAGAACAAAATTCGGTACACTAGGTTGGAACATACCGTACGACTTTAACGACTCTGATTTCTCCATATCTGAGAATATTCTAAAATTATATTTGGATAATGATAAATCAGATCAAATCCAATGGGACGCGCTACGTGTGTTAATTGCAGATGTTTCCTATGGAGGTCGTGTAACTGATGATATGGATAGAAGAATTCTTTTGGTATATGCGAACCAATTCGTGAACCAGAACGCTGTAGATATCAAGAATTACAAACTGTCATCAGATGAAAGATACTTTATTCCTAATGATGGCGATTTAGAATCATACAACAAGTTCATTTCTGATTTACCAACTGATGATCCACCAGAAGCCTTTGGACAACATCCAAACGCCGACATTAGTTCACAAATTGCAAACTCTATTGCATTACTCGATAGTTTAATTTCACTCACACCAAGTACAACGGTAGGAGGAAAGAAATCCGATCGTGACGATACTCCAGAGACAAGAGTTTATCAAATTGCTCAAGATTTACTCGAAGCGCGCATTCCAGAATACATCTCCACCAAAGTTGCACAACAACAAGATGAATCTGCATTGAATACTGTTCTATTGCAAGAGATATCAAGATACAATAACCTACTACGTATTATCAAAGATAGTCTTGTTGATTTGATCAAAGGTATCAAGGGAGAAGTAGTTATGAGTTCAGAACTTGAGGAAGTATACAACTGTTTACTAGTAGGAAAAGTACCTGGCATGTGGCACGCTGCATACGCCTCATTGAAACCATTAGCATCATGGACACGTGATTTACAAAAACGAGTGAAACAACTTGCAGAGTGGGCAGAAGGTGATCCACCAATAGTGTTCTGGTTACCAGGATTCACATTCCCATCAGGTTTCTTAACAGCACTGAAACAAACTGCTGCACGATCACAAGGAGTTGCTGTTGATGAACTAGTGTTTGAATACTTTGTCATGCCACCGCAATCAAGTTTCCATCAACGACCAAAAGACGGTGCTTATGTGTCTGGTTTGTTCTTGGAAGGTGCAGGTTGGGATGTTGAAAACACTTGTTTGACTGAACCAAAACCTATGCAATTGATGGTAGAAATGCCAGTGATTCACTTTAAACCTGTACATAATTCTGGTGTCAGTGGTGCTCCCAAAAAGAAATCACAAAATAAGGACATTTATCCATGTCCATTGTATTCTTTCCCCATTCGTGCAGGAACAGTTGACAGAACATCATACATTACATGTGTAGATCTCAAGAGTGGAGAAAAGAATTCTGATCACTGGACGAAACGCGGAACTGCATTGTTAATGAGCGATGCTCAATAATTTATCTAGTTTTTATAATGGATATACTTCATCCTTTTCTTTTTCTTCATCTTCTATTAGAGGATTTGCCAAATCACTATTGGCAGGTAAAATATTTTCAATTTCTGATTCTTTTGTCTTTTTCTTTCTGTAAATAAAGAATTGTAACATGATCACTGAATCTAGTAAGAATGCACCACTGGCTCCTACAATCCACGGTAATTTGGCTAAGAGAAAAGGACCACGAGTGGAATAGGTAATGATACTGCACACATAGGTGAAATTTCCAAACATGCTCATGATAAACAATCCTAAAGAAAGACCATCAGTTTGTCTTCTTAAAAGCTAACAATTAATAAAATATGAAACTTCATACGTTTTTGATAATTTGAGGAATTCTTCCAATAAAGTAACACGCTGCGCTACCCCATCCAAGAACATAGCCTGTAATTACTATACCACCAACTGGAGGCCAATGATCAGGATAATCCAGCTAACAATTAGAACTGAAAAGTCGCATACAATTTTTGTTGGATTTAGCAATCTTCTACCAATGTGATATACCGTATTCTCCTGTTGCAACATTGTGACAAACGATGTGTAAATTAAAAATCCAAGTGCTGCCAATGCGAGATACGACTGCAATTGTGTTGTTGTTTGTGAACCAATATCTGGGTCCTCTTCGCTGTCTGTCATAGGTTCCAGTAGACGCACATTCTTTTGTGCAATTCTCCGTAGTATAGCGTTTTTGATTTTGTAGTAAATAACTTGTATAATTAGCAACACATCCACAGCAACAAAGTATGCTGCTTCCAAAATCTAGTAGTAAATATGACCTGAACTCTTATAACATACTTGCGTATACAATTGCGACGTTAAAATAGCGCCCACCAAGTTAAAAACTCCTCCTAGTGTCCAGTTAAACAGAAGTAACGGTGAAATTGCATCTCCGCTTTGTTTGCGATAATTTATGTAAAATTGACTGAAGAGTTATATTTAAAGTTTCAAACGTACGGTGTCAGAGTTATGATACCCATCAACAGAGATGTGATACCAAAAACAAAACTTAGTTGCTCTAGAGGTCCTCGAACACAAGCTCCTATCCCAACAAATAACCACTCTACTCTCTTGTTACCATCAGGGTCGTACGGAGCACACGCAGCGTATATGATGGTATCATTCAGCACGCTCATGAGGATTCTGTGTGATTGATTTGACAGAGCGTTTTGCCGAAAGTTCTGACAGATGAAAGATAGCAAAATAAGAAATAGTTACAATTCACGGTTTAGCAGTTCTGATGTTGGAGATCTTTCAATACCTCCAACATTGTTTACATTCTTGACTCTGTGCTGATCGACCATCTGTGAAAGATTTGACCGGTGCTTTCCAATCAGCTGTCAAACAATTTTGCACAACGTGTCACACGGTGACAAGACACAAGCACTATGAACATATTCAACCTGCGTAGCAAGCGAGATACTGACTTAGAGCCTGACGTAGAGCATGAGACGTGGTTAAAACAAGTCTACGTTATGGGTAACATCGAAAAGAGAGCAAAACACGCAGCAGTCGCACTTGATGACAACCAAGTTTTTATTTTTGGTGGTCAAACAGACAAAAAAGAAATAGACAACTCATGTTTTATCATTCAAGAACGCATTATCGATGAACCAAATGCACCAAGAGAACCAATCATATCAAAAATCAAAGTCACTCTCAAGAAGAGCGATTTAAAACGTAAACAAACCCTCGTACAGATGGAAAAAGATACTGTTCGCTACTATATCACAATACCTCCTATCAGTAACCCACATGAGTCGCCACCTAGTTTAAGATCACATACAGCAGTGAGATACAAAGACAAAATCGTTATATTTGGGGGAAAGAACAAAGCATTCCTCAACAGTACCTATATTCTAAACACGACAACATGGTATAACCTATAATTGTCCGTATTAATTTTTTGTAGGGAATGGCAACACGTGGTTTGCTACTACTCGCTCGTACCCGATTTTCCAGTGGATGCCGTACGTGGGCCAACACCTAATAGTTTATCACCTTCAAATTCGAAACCGTCATCACCTAACAATAACTCTACTCCAAGAAACAGCAAACGTTTACTTAGAATACCACAAGGTACGCCAATTGTTCCAATATCTAACAGAATAGGAAGGTGCAATCACAGTGCCGTAATGTTGGGAGACAAAATGATCGTGTATGGAGGAACAACAGATACTATCAACAAACATACACTCGGTACGAAACAACTTCTATTCTAACAAATGTAGGAGATCTTTGGAGTTTTGATATGAACACTCATCGCTGGACTGAAATAGAACCAAAAGGTGGCATCATCCCTCCTAGTCGTCACTCCCATGTTGCGTTGGCGATAAGTGATACTTGCATGTTAGTATGGGGAGGAAAAACAACATCAGGTGGCGCAGTATCCACTTCAACAACACCTGCTAGTCCATCAGAAGATCCATTCGACAAATCAGAACCAGATTCGATAAGCTCACCACAAACATCACGAAATACAAAATCAATCGCTTTGGATGAAAGAACATGTTGGCTTTTTAACACAAGAACATGCATGTGGAGTCCAATGGAGTGCAAGCTTCAAGAACCAACTGATTTTGACGACTCTTTTAATCCAGAATCAATCGAGTTTAAACCACGTCATAGTCATGCTGGTGTGTACCTGCAAAATGGATTCGCTCTATTCTTTGGTGGATACAGAGGTAGAAACTATTTTAAAGATTTTGTACTACTTGACCTACAACGAAGAGTGCAGATACCACTAGCATTAAATAGAAAGATACTACCAGCAAGTCGCAAGTACCACTCGATGAACTTGATAGATCCAAGTAGAGTTATTCTATTTGGAGGAACTAGTCGCAAACGCGGTAGAATGGATGACGTATTCATTGTCGACGTTGAACAATTAGCAGCAAAATACTCGTTAAATGATAACTCGAAGAGTAGATCGTTACAAGAATGGCATCAAATGGAAAGAGATTGGAAAGAACTTAGCTGCAATTCACCATCAAAACAACAAGTACTAGAAGATTCAGAAATCTCTGCAAAAGATGGAACGTGGTACTTGAACAAGGGAACACTATTGTTTACACTAAGAAGATATCAAGAAGCACTTACAGAATTCGACAAGGCTGTTGATCTACTGTCAGAACAATTCGAAACAGAAAAATTGCGAGTAATTGAACTACGCGCAACGACCAACTATATTTTGACAAACTTTGAAGATTGCATTCGTGACTTGAAACTCGTGGGAGACACCAAAGATGAAGAACTAATTCACATGATGGCATACAGTTTAGTTGCTCTAGGAAGAGTACCTGATGCTATCTCATATGTTACTGATGTACTCAACAAGCACAGTTTCGACTATGTAAAATCATTGTTGGCAAAACTCCAACTGTACGAAAAAGCAGAAGAAGAACAAAGAGTTAAAGGATACAATAACATTCACTACGCAAAAGGAGTCGATGAAAACTTTTATGAGCCACAATCGATCAATGCGATTACACAAACTACCACTGTTGCAACGAGTAACATCACAAGCTCCAAATCGGTAACGAGTGCCACTACAACAGTCGCTACAGATGAAGATGAACATATAACGCTTATAAGAACGGTAAACTATGAACATCACTTCGAGAACGACGGACAACTCACATTCAACAACAAGAACGCATGGAACGTTGTTCTCGTATTAGGAGCAGATAGACATAACGGTTGTACTACATTCTTGCAACAACTTCGTTTAGCATACCAAGAAAGCATGAGTCCACAAGAAGGTTCGTATTACAAGACAATCATACAAAAGCAATGCATTGCATACTTTTTCGCGTTAGTCAAATTCAGACTACTCATCAATGAGTACTACCCAACTGAACGAGTCAAGTGGATCGATCCAGAAACAAGTGCCATTATCTGTGAGAATTTAATCTATGCGTACAATAGTGCAGAAATCACAGAGGAAGCAAACACGAGATTTTTGGAGCAAATAGACGGTCATTTGAACGGAATGTTTGACATTCTGAACGATCGAAATATCAAAGCGTTACGCTCAGCAGAAAGCTTCATGCGATACGAGTGTCTAATAGAAGATTCTCTAGTGTATGAAATTTTGTCAAAAGACAAGCATTTGTACGAGTTGATCACACAAGACAACCTTGCATACTTTTTGGACAACATTAGGACAATTTTTAGTCCTGATTATGAACCAACAACAGCAGATATACTTCGATTATGCGATCGTACAACTATTCATCACCCAGATGCTGAAAAAGATACCAAAGAAAAGAACTCGTTACCACTCATGTACAAGAAGTATCCATATCATTTAATCAACGTAATTCCAAACAAACATTCAAAACTACCATCCATGGATAGTATGGTGCAAGATTTATCAATTATGATACTGGTTGTATCACTTGGTGATATTGACAAATTACAACCAAGAGATCCAATGATCGCAGGTCTACGTACAGATATTATTGGAGATAATCTAAAAGTCAACTCCGACAGTGGAGCGTCAATCTTAGGAGGTCTAAAGACTTTTGATGAAGTTTGCAATTCGACAGAATTTGAAAGTATGTTCACACAAGTACTAAACTAATGTATATAGATGTTTCCGTGATGGTTGTATTTACCAAGTTTGATGTATTCCAACTCAAATTGAGAAGAAACATTTCATTGAAGAAAGTCTTCCCAGACTATGATAACACAGCCGAAACAACAGAAGCTATGACGAACCAAGCACAAAAGTTTATTCAAAACTGTTTCAATCAAGTCAATGGAAAGAACAAACGCAAACTTCATTTCCACTACATCAACACGTTAGATAGATTCGAATGTTGCAAGACTCTCAAAGCTGTAGACGAGTTAACTAACGCTGTTGAGACAAAGAAAGCACTCATAAACTATGGCTTGTTATAATCATCAGTATATTAGCTATTTTGCACATCTTGCCGTTTGGCGCGATAAAACTTGCTATAACATTGCTTGCAGAGACGACCTCCTGTTGTTACTTTTGTTTTCAACAGTCTGTTGAATCTCTGTACATCACTACTTTTCAAGTTGTATGAAACCTCATTTGCTTTGCAGCAAACACAGGAAGCCTTCTCAAAATCTTTGAAGCAAGTTGTACAAACACATCCTGTTTTCATCTCCAAGTCTGAGAAGACACTTTGGTATGCCTCCAAGTTTGATGAATTCACGACCCTTACATCTTCCATTTGTCCAATTTTCGAACCACATACAACACAACATTTTGCCTTTGTATTGTCATTTGCTTTCTTCTTTACTTGTTTTGTTTGGCTTTTAACGCTGGTTGGTTCTGTTTTTCGTTGTACTTTTGATTGTTTTGGTGGTTTTACAGGAAGAATCTTTGTTCTTGGTGCACCATTAATCTTCTTAGTAGGCTCTCTCACTTGTGGTTCAAGCTCATCTTCATAATCTTTATTAAAGTCTAGTATCTCTGTTGCTTTTGGTGGTGCCAATTTCGTTCGTGCTTTTTTGGGTGGTTTATATTCGTCGTTTTCCGCGTCATCATCGTCTATAGACTTTCGTTTTTTGTTTTGGTTTGCGCCTCGTGGGTTTTGCGGTGGAATATTATGTTTATCAGCTTCCGTAGCGCTCAACAGCATCGTGGCTGCCAATTCAAGGTCTCCATTTGCGTCACGCAATGCATTAGCGAGTGAAGTCTCTGTTAGATGTGGAAATAGCATCTTTAGCTGCTCTTTGTGATATTCATCAGTCATGATAATTTTGTTGGCAATTTTTCTCGACAGTTTACAAAATTCGAGTCAACCACGGAAACAAATTCAAACATGAGTTGGTGTACTATCGAGTCAGTATGTATAATTTATAATCATAACATATATAGGATCCAGGGGTCTTTACTGAGCTAATACAGACCTTTGGCGTGAAGGGCGTACAAGTAGACGAACTCTACATGTTAGACTACGACATGCTAAAGCAGTTAAAGTACGTAATATATTTTTACTAACTTTTAGACCTGTATATGGTTTGATCTTTTTATTTAAATGGCAATCAGAAAAGGACAACAGACCTGTCATTGAGGATCTACCAGAAAACTTGTTCTTTGCAAGTCAAAAGGTTAATAATGCATGCGCGACACAAGCTATTTTGTCTATACTACTAAATAACGCTGATCGCATTAGTTTGGGTGACGAATTGACAAACTTTTTGGATGTAACAAAATCTTTTGACGCTGATCTTCGTGGTGATGCTATCGGCCAGAATGAAGTCATGAGAGTCGCACATAATAGTTTCGCACGACCAGAACCATTCGTTATGGAAGAAGATACACGTACAGACAAAGAAGACGAAGCTTTCCACTTTAT
>JAESGV010000384.1_pt1 | contig 19555 bp, 18 predicted proteins | sample 9269781 | NCBI WGS metagenome assembly JAESGV01 (sample SAMN15741586, study PRJNA653496) | algae metagenome | isolation source: Tildeniella torsiva UHER 1998/13D and co-occurring heterotrophs from... | place: Slovakia: Slovak Paradise National Park, Hrabusice, Kosice Region | collected 2000-01-01
CTCTCGCGTTGTTGAAATAAAACAGCGAACGTTCCGCATGGTTGTCCAACATGTAGTAAACTCCCAACATGTAGAAAGTATATGCCATACTGTAACTCGAAAGTATCAGGTCAAAAGTTGTATGGATTATTTTCCAACTCGTCAACGATAATGTGACGTAATGCAACAGATTCTGCAGCACGAACAAGTAATGACAAACCATGTCCGACTGCTTTTGCTTTTTGATCGTGTCTACTTTGGTCGGACACGATAGGGCGTTTACTTTTAGCATGGACAACGTACACGACTACTGTACGACCGAATGGAAGTTGTACCTCTGCACGTAAGATAGGTCTTGAGAATTTAACTATTGGAATTTGTACGTTGTTGTACTCCATGATGGCACTTGTTGGAAAATCTTGAATGACTTTGGTCGACAAGATAGGGAAGATGGATGCGATCGCAACAGTTGGGCCATGTCCATTTGCGTTTGCGGAGATAACGTTCGAGTCTTGGTAAAGACCAGATGCTTTTGTAGCGCGTAATAGTGTTGCATGATCGAAAACTTCTTCGAATCCAACAATACCAGAGTTCATTCTCTTCAATTGGTCTGCGATCCAGTTCACTTTTTGTGTAACTTCATCGGCGCTGTAGTGACTCTTTCCATAAAAATTTACATTTTCTTTTACCAAGTTTAAAACGTTGAATTGTCCAACACGGAGAATGTATTTGTGGTGGTTCGCGTTAATGTCGGTAATGAGATCTTTTGGTGTGGTGCTCGTAACTGTTTTCTTGTTACTAGTCTGAGACATGTTGTTCTTTCGCTTCAGTTTGTTTTGTTTGCAGACAACTTGGATTTGATCAAAAAACGTCACTGTAGCTAAGAATAGGGATAACAATGTGAGCTAAGTAGTTACGTTTACTATTTTCTTGTTCTTAGAAAACATTTTAGTAATATTGTCATCATCTGCGAAAATTGGGCTCGATAATTCTTCTAAAGTCCTATTCTTACTCGAATAGTGCACTAACATGTTTTGTTCTTGACAATCTATTCCCAATCTTTTCAATGTCTTGTTCTTCAATATTAAAGCCTCAACTCCATTGTATCCTATTTGCATGGATTTCATTTCCAAATCAGTTAGCGTAGTATTGTTTGCGATAGCTTCTACTAAAATCCACTCTGTCATTTGCAAGTTGACAAGTTTAAGTGTCGTTACAGTTGTACTGGCAAACAATGCTTCATTTGCGATCGTCTTTTGCGCCTTTGAGTGAAGTTCCAACGTTGTAAGACTAGTATGCGTAGTCAACGCTGATAGACCAGCATCCATTTCTTCATTGTATGCTATGCGTAACGTCTCTAACCTTGTGTTATTATTCTTTTGTCCTAGTATTGATTTTAATCCATAAAACGTTACATCTCTGGCTTCCATCAAACTAAACGTTCGTAGTGATAGTTTCGATTGACTACTTTCAAAGAGTATCGATAGTAGATCATCAGAAATCGAGTGATGAGACAGATAAAGTGATTCTAATCGAGTTGATGTGGATAGTAGTTGTGCTAGTTCAGCGTTCAAAGCAGTAAACTCTATGTCCAGATGCACTAACGCGTCCAAGTTCAAAATGGGAATAATTGTCTTTGGAAATGTTGGTCTAACTTGTACAACGAGTTTCTTGAGTTTCATACTTGACAATAGACTCAAATTCTGTTCACTGACCGTACAATTGTACAATTCCAAACTTGTTAGAGTCGTATTGGAAATGATCTGTAGCATATGCATCTCATTCAACTCGGAGCGTGTAATCGTCAACGATTCTAATTCTTTTCCTGAAAAATCGTATGGTAGTTCACTTGGTTGTGTCGCTTGTAGTTTTAATTTCTTCAACGGTGGTAACTTTTGCAATAGATCTGATTCTTTTGGGAACTGATAGCATGACAAGTCTAGATGACGTAATGCTGTAAGTTCTAACGTTTCATCTTGTTCCATGAACAAATAGTTTTCCATTTTGTGTCCATAGACTTTGAAATGTTCTAGTTTTGGCATGGCTTGTAATATTCCACGATAGTTGATGAGTCCTGATGGATGCAGTACGTTAGATGCGATTCGAACTTCAATGTGGAGTCGTTGCAAGTTGATGAGTTTCTCTAGCGTGAAAAAGTATTTTTCATCATATTGTTCATCTCGAGCGTAATAAGTGATCGAAAGTTTTGATACGCGTAGTGGAGCATCCATTAAACATTTATGAACATACTCGAAGTCGTTGACGTTTTTTTGAACAGTGAACGAGTCTACAAATCGAAATGGATTCCAAGTGAGGCTTGCGAATGGATTCTTTCTCGTACTGAGCGCATTTGAGCAAAATAGAACATTTGTATAGACTGGAAATAAAGTGCGATGCGGATCGTATGCCAAATAACCGTACATCAACTTCATAGTTTGTTTTTCGATTGTCTCCGGTGTGGAACTCGCCAAGATTCGTTGCAATGACAGTTCGAAAAAACTGATAATATGTACGATTGCCTCGCAAGGCAGTAATTCACTTGGATCCAGATCGTGCCAGTCAATAATAACGCGAGGTGTTTCTCGTGAAATTTGATCTATCAATTGCGGTGGCATAGGCGTGACATGTATAATTTCTGGTTGGGAAATAGCGACATGTGATTGCAGAGCCTGAACGTCATCGCTTACCGCTTCTCGTGTCGCAGGTGAAACGTTACCCATCGCCTGTCACACAAGCTTTGTAAATTTCCAGCATAGCTTTACGTTTCTTGTAGTTCACATCTGCGAGAAGGTGCTTCCTGCAGACGTTTCTCATGTGCTGTTCTTACGTGACATTTTGTCTAACAAATTGTAAAATTAGGTGAAAACGACTCAAAAATGCATCTGCGCAAGCTACTGCGAGTCGTTCCATTGAAACACAACGCTATCAACTGTTTATGCTCTTACCAAAACACTAGTTCACAGTTTCGTCGCTACACAACGGCAGTAGATCCTATTATAACAACGACTAGTACCACCACACAAATACCGATAAAAATAATCCCACAAGATGGTACAGCAGTTCCAATACCCGCAACAATTATCACAGAACAACCTATCGCTCAACAAACACCAATAATCATCACAGCAGAAAAAAATATTCAAGAGGAAGAGCTCGAAATCAAAGATCCAGAAATCATTTTCCTCAACGTTGTCAAAAAACTAGAAGAGCATTTCGGTCGTACCAGACTCCATTTTCCAAAAGAAATTTATTTTTTACTTGGAGCACCAGGAGCAGGAAAAGGCACCATGAACAAGTACATTATGCGCGAAAGAGGTATAACTGCAAAGCCTATTGGCACTTCCGAGTTGTTAGATACACCAGAGATGCGTAAACTTAAAGATCAAGGACACTTGATAAGTGATCGTCAAGTTATCGAGTTGGTGTTCACAAAATTGTTATCACCAGAGTATGAAAATGGTGTTATTGTTGATGGGTTTCCAAGAACTGTCGTACAAGCACATTGTGTATCTTACTTGTATGACTACATGTTACAATTGAGAAAAGAGATGCGAAACACCATGTATGCTTCCAAATTCTTACGTCCAGTCTTTCGTATTACTGTCTTGTTTGTTGATGAACAAATCTCTGTCAAAAGACAACTAGATCGTGGTAAAAAGGTCAAAGAACATAACAGAATTGTCAGAGAAACAGGAATTGGAAAATTACAAGAAGAACGATCAACTGACTTTGATATCGATCACGCAAAGAAGCGATACAAATTTTTCCGTGACTCTATCTATGAGAGTATCAAACTATTGCAACAAAAGTTTGACTACAACTTTATTGACGCGAGTGGTGATGTCGGCCAAGTCGCGAAAAATATTGTGAATGAATTTGCGTACCAGAGTAGCGTCGAGCTTGGAAAAGAAACATTTGACTTGATAACCAGTGTTCCTCCTGCCGAGCATTTGATTTTGCATGCTAGACAAAACTTGGTGAAACGATTGGACGGATATCAACAACGCAATCATGAACTGTTTAAACAAGTGTTGCAGATTATCCAAGAGGAATTTTTACACATTATGAAGCGACAGGCGTTGAGCGGAATGGCGATTATTAGAAGTGAAAATGAACTCTTTAACGATCCGTTATCATTGAACATGGTACTTGATGTACTCACAGAACGTGGGTATCAAGTGATTTTGGATCAAGAGAAAAAGTTGATACCATCATCGGTCGATCCTAGTTCGAATGAAATTCGTTGCATACCGAAAAGAATTTTCCACTTTGAGATCCACTTTTCAAGACCGAAGATTAGGAATTAAACTGTAGTACCAGTACTCTTTATTAGAAAAGATTAAATTACTAATACAATAATTTATATAATAGATACATGTCGTCTCTGGATATTACTTCAGAGAGGAAGCTTCTCACAGTAGTAAGTTCGAAGAGCCGTGCATACTTCAGTTTTCCAGGCGCCAACAGAAGATGATGCTTTGTCTCGAATCTGTACCACGCAACCAGAACTAGTGTCTGCACCTGTTTTAAAGTTTGTGTATGATGGAGCTACTCCTGCGCTGTTTACCATCTTTTGGTTTACTACGTTCAAGTCGAGCCATGCACTTTGAAGATTCGATGAGTTTAGCGTCAACAAGAAACTGTTCTCTGCTTGATTCTCGACCGTTACGAGATAGCCACCAACACTAGCGCATTTCGTTTTAGCATCAGACCAAGTTGCTTGGGTTCCTGTCAGTAGGTAGCATTTGTTGTCGTAAGATGCCCATTTCGTAGGACATACTTTCACAGCCATGTTAGGTGATAGAGTTGGCTGCTTAGTTGTGGTTGGCGCTTTTGTAGTTGATGGTGATGTTGGTGATTTTGTCGTTGGAGCTTTAGTTGTTGGTGCTTTCGTTGTTGGAGCCTTGGTTGTAGTGGGAGCTACAGTTGGTGCTTTCGTTGTAGGCGCTTTTGTCGTTGGAGGCTTTGTTGTTGGAGCTTTTGTGGTAGTAGGAGCTACTGTTGGTGCTTTTGTAGTTGGTGCTTTCGTGGTTGTTGGTGCAACAGTAGGTGCCTTTGTTGTTGGAGCAGCTGTTGGTGGTTTTGTTGTTGGTGCTGCAGTAGCTGGTTTGGTTGTAGTGGGAGCTTTTGTTGTGGTTGTGGTAGCAGGAGTTGCCACAGTAGGATAGCCTGCAATTGTACCATATCCACTCTCAATCTTGCACATGTTCACACCTTTCTAAAATGTTAGTGCTTATACAATGATTCGTACCTTAATCCAAAATTCACCATTCATTCCCCAAGATGTACCCCAAGAGTTTATCGCTATCCAATATTCGACACCATATCCATCTATGCCCCATCCAACAAGGTACACGCTGCAATGTTAAGTGATAAATCAGCTAAACTTACGAGTGACCTCCAGCAAAAGCTCCAGCAGTGTACGAGTACACTCCGCTAACGTACGAGAAAAAGTCATTGTACACATCTAAACTATTAGGAAAAGTATAACGAAATCCTACCAAATCCAACTTGTATTGGTCCATTTGTATATATCTCATACATCATGTCGTATACCGTTGGTAAGTCGTTGTACGACGATATGTAATATCTTGGTGTTGTAGGTGCTACAGCTTTGCACGCACTAGTAATTCCCCAACTATCAGTCCATGTGTATGCCGAGTCGGGAATGTTTCCGGTGCCTTTAAAGAACTCCCATGTATCCGGCAGCGTGCCACCATCGCAACCTCCATTAACCGTATCGCAGCTAGTTGGGTACTGGGTTGACAATACTACATTCGATGCTTGATTCTTTGCAATACAAGTTCTTATTCCAAGCGCACTAGAGCCTGTTTATGTGTTATGAATCAAATATTCATGTTACCTGCGAATGCCCAACATGCTCCACAACCTTCTTGATCGCGTATCGGCTGAGCACAACTAGGCCATCTCGTTCTAGAGTCGAATTCATCTGGTAGTTGTATAGAATGAAAAACAGGCTCTGAAGTGGTTGTAGGATTTGGGTTTGGTTTAAGTCCCAACAGTTTTCCAGCTTCGATTCTGGTAACATTCTCAAATCGTGGATTGAGACCAGCTCTCCATCCAGGCTTTTGGTTATTAACGTATATGATTGTGTTTGGACTTAGTACCCAAGCTGCGTTTTGAATACCATAGATCAAACATAGCAACACTACAAGTACTAGCGGAGTGCTCATATTGTTTACGTTTCTGTTATCGTGGCAAGTTTCTTTGATTGTGCTTCAAAGCAGCTACCTGATATTGTAACTGCGTATTCATGCTCTGTTTCAGGTAGGTGAGACAAGAACGGATCATCGAGGAGTTATTATTAATTCTCCATGTAAACGGTTGTAAGTTGTACTCAACTCAAACAAAATGCAACGACTCACAAGAAGGTTCATCTCATCTAGAACTATTTTTCGTGGATTGTCCACTACGACTGAGCCAATGTCAATAATAGAAAAAGCCAAGGCACATGGAGCACAATCTCTAGTAGGACCATTTGTACACCGTGGTGGTTTTGATTCTTGCCTTGATGGCATGACAATAGAATCTATGGATGGAAAAGCTGTTGCTACTCTACCAGTCGTTCCAAAACTCGGTAATTCATGGCAAACATTGCATGGCGGTGCTGTATCGACGTTAGTTGATGTTATGGGTACTTTGGCGCTACTTGCAGCGGATCCAAATCGTGGTGGCGTATCTATTGAAATGAACATGTCGTTCCTTGCGCCTGTAAAAGTCGGAGACGTTGTTTTAGCAGAAGGTGAAGTTATCAAGACAGGAAAATCGTTGGGATTCACAGAAGTGCGTTTGTTCCGAAAGTCAGATGGAAAACAAATTGCCATTGGGAGACATACTAAAGCTTTTTGAGTTTTTAAATTATGCACTTGGTTTGTTGTCGATGTAATCAAACACCAGCGAAAGCACCAGTAAAGAAAACTTGAAAAGTGCATCAACTGGAGTGACAAATGTATGATACCAAGGAAGCAATCAAAGAGGAACACGAAGTGTACCACCTATGAAGCGTAAAAGGGTTCAGATCTTGATGAAAACGTGCGACGATGACAAATACGTTAAGAATACATTCAAACAAATCTTGGATAATGTACGATTAAAGTAGATTTATGCTCTGTCAACCAAATCAACCCAGTCGTGATCCTAGTTGTCAGTCAAAGGTGATTAAACTGTACCATGTTTGGGCGAGCAAAAGTTATGCGTATTGGATACTGTTCTTGGTTACCTGCCAAATCGTATAGTTTTTTGCTGGTAATATTGTAGAATGTATCGTCTCGGAAATCGTAGTACGTGCAAACACTTGTCTCTTGTTCAAATAATTCTTTCAAAGTATCATTTAACACGGTATAATTTTCTGTACCGTTCAACTCAAAAGCTTTTGTTATTCTACCATCAGTTAAATAAATCTAGACTGTCAAGTCATGAGTAGTGTGATGATACCTTGTTTGTGGCCATTTCTGTTATTTACAAAGTTTATTTGCCTACAATGAAGCACCTACAAAGGGTTGCAGACAAGAACAGTACACTTGAAATGATCCATAATATTGCTCCCATTCGCTCAAATGCTCTACTTGCCTGATCATTGGATTGAGCTCGCTCGAAATCTCCTGACACAAGGTACGATGCAGCTCCAACTGTTAAAAGAACTGCTCCACACAGACTAAGAGTCCAAGAAAACATCTCTGAAGTCGAACGCGCATAAGATTTGAGTGAATGAGGAACAGGTGTTTTGAGAGATTTCTGTTTTGCTTTTCATGAAAGCAAGTATTTTGATAGCATGCGAAAATGTTAGTAGAGAGCTGCCGCCGATCCATGTTATCTCTCCTGCCAATTTTACACCACCTTCTGTGCTGAGCCAAAACATACTTCCCATCACCAAACATATAGTTGCAACCATTTCCGAACCTGATGCGCATTTAACAACCCAAGAAAATTTCTCTGGTGACCTTATTAATCCGATGACGCTGAACAAGCAACCAATAGACCATGAACCAAATCCAATTAATGATAAAGCTCCCATTTTGATATTGTGGTCCGATGGTTCTTTTAGTAGCAGCGCAGATGCTACCAACATAAAGATACTTCCTGCCAGAAACGTTGATTCTTCTGTTAAAACTTTCGCTACATGTCTAAGGGATGGAATCGGTCCGTGCAGTTGTCGTGTCTCCTTTTCAAAACCAGGAAGAATTAACGAAGTGGTTTCGAGAGGTACTTTGAGTGCACCTGGACTATCTGAATGAGACGATGCCTCTTGCTGCATTTTTGTTCTTATACTTTTCTAAAAATGGATTTGTAAAGCGAATAGATCTACGAGGTCGTTTAGCGAAGAGAGGCAGAGAAAGTTACTCACTAGTGACAATAGTTATTATTAACTCAAATCTAGTCGAAAGTTAAAATTCATTATCCGTCGCGGGTTAAGCATGGCCTTTCATGTGTTGTTCAACTCGCTCATTAAGAGTATTCTTTGCAGTTTTGGACAGTAGAGAACATGCGTTGGAATTGAGAATTTGAATTTCATTAGAGTGGTACAACTAGTTTCCCCTTTATTTTTGATCGAATAATTCTCGAGATAAAATGGTTAGACTCGTTTCTTGCTCATCTTCTTGAACATTTAAAATTTGATTGAGCTTTCTTAGTATTAGCTGTTGCTCCAATCGCATAACGTTAAGAGTATTGGCATGTCTGGCTAGCGACGCCTTCTCGTTAAAGAATCTCTTCTTTCTTTGAAGGTGTCTATGAGCCATCTGTATTGGTTTTTAAACGTTGTGCACTTTGTTTTCTTTGCTGAGCTGTCAATGTCTGGGCCAGGATCGGTGAAAACTATTTTAATCATCACCCAACTAGCATGCAGCTACACCCGATTGGAGCTCTTTGCAAGCGTCAATAGAGAAGTCAGCGAAAGAATATCTCGAAAAATAGGTAAGTAAAAGGCATATGGCTCACTCTTTTTATAAAACCGAGAAAATTTGCTAAATGAGAAAAGTTTTACCTGGATTGTCTGCATTGTGCGTTTTCTTTGTTACTGCGTTCTACTTGTCAGAATTTGAACCTTCATGTCCGGTGCATACAGCATAAATGTAAAGTAACAGTTGGGCATTTTGCTTGGTTTATGGGTTTCGACGGCACTAACCTTCAGTTCACCATTACAGAAGATTTGTGTTCTATCTGTAATGAAATCTACTTCTACTCGAATGTTATTTCCAATCATCCACGATGTATCGCTCTGTTGCATACTTCTATTATGTCGATCTGTTTTAGAGAACGATGAGTTGAAGGATATCCCCACTGAGCTGACATGAAATCCTGGTTCACATAGACCAGCTTTACAATTAGGGTTTGGATGTACTCCAACAACCATTGCCCTTGTTTGGTCTGATTTTTCGATGATAAATTCTATGACATTCAGTCCGCGCGTAAGTGGATTAACACTGCGACATATTCTATCCCAGTTTGCATTACCGCCTACTTTTTCGAGTGTTTTGTTGTCATGCGAAATGATAATACCAGAGTTTGTGTGGTCTACCCATCTAACTGGTGCACTAATCATTATTCCGCGTAAGTGTTGTCTAAGGCGCATTAGTTCGTCGTTGTCATCAGTACTGACGGTGTTGGAACAAGAAACAACAACAAGTTCTTCTGTCATGTTCTGGTTGTTCTGTTGTAATATTTTGCGCAAAGAACTATTGTTTAATTAAAGATTGAATATAGTCTATCTACGATGGGTAGTCCGTAATCTACAAAGCCTGGTGAAATTGTCTTGAGGAAAGTCAAATCGTAGCTTTGTGGAATCAAATAGTCTCCAATTCTTTGACCGATAGTTTCTATGAAGCCAAAGAGCGAACCATAGTTGTATGTGTACGAATACACTCCATTAACAACTAATGATAAAGAATGCGTTTGAATGGACACAATTTCAGTGTTGTAACTGCTAATGTCAACAATCTTCAACGCAACATTGTTGAGACCGAACAAGTATGTTCCCTTCTTGATGTATCTTGCAGCAACACCTTGTCCGTTTGCAAACTCTTGATCTTCACTTGTCAAAACAACATGATTCTTGGTCACAGCAATGTAACCCTTCTCACCAGTAACAACGTTTTCATAGTCCATGCGGATAACTGTTCCCATAACACCATCATGATCGTAGCTATAGATAGCACGTTCAAAACTCGTTGTGCCATCACTGTTGAACACTTCAACAAGATCATTTCTACGAATGTCACCTGCACGTTTTTGGGAAATCTTTCCATCGATCATGATATTAACAATCATATTGGCATCATAGCATTCGGATGGGGTTGGAATTTGAGAAACATTTGTGGTGAGATCACCAACGCAGTGAGCTTCGTATGCCCATTCTGTGTAGATATCACTATTTGGCTCTACAGTGACAGTAAGTTGTGTAGAAGCACCACTGTAAGAAATCATGGTAGAGTTATAACCAGTAGCTTCTGGACTACGGAACAATAACGTGTTCTCATAGTACACGTTAAAGATGTCAATCTTGTTGAATGGATTATACTCGAACAAGAAAGTTCCGCTGGATTGACCCATCTCAACGTATACAGTATCAGTATTGTTTCCGATCTTGCTTCTTATGGTACTGCATGGAATGATTGTAGTGTTATCAGCTGGTGATGGTGTTGGTGTGGCAGTAGTAGTTAGAGCTTCCGTGGTAGTTGGAATTTCAGTGGTGGTAGGAGCGACTGTGCTTGTAGTTGGTGCTGTAGTAATAGTGGGAGTTGGTGTTGGAGCGATAGTAGTGGTTGGTGCTGGTGTTGGAGTTTGAGTGCTACATTGGCTGGTATAAAATTGAACTTTCTTGATTAATGAACAACCTTTGGATCCGGTGAACGTTACTAGATAGTCTGATTGATGGTTGGTGACTTGGTAACACTTTTGTGTTCCTTGCAAAACAACTATTTTGCAATTACCATCATTTGCTTTGACGTAGGCATAGTCGAATCTATAACCGTTAGGTAGAGTGTATCGATAAGGCGCGCTGGTGATAGTGGCTGCTGGGGTACCCGGACATGGACCTGGTACGTTTGATCCTGGTAACGAGACAGCAGGAGCCGAGCAGGTCGCCGCAAAGCTTGTACCGAGTAAAGCTAGAACAAATAGTAGTGCTGTGATGTTGTGCGTGTGTTGCATTTGTGAATGAAAATAAAAATAAACTGAAACCGGCTTCTCCACTTTTGTCAAGTTGACTACCAGATTTGGTGCGTGCTGCGCCAAACACACAGATCGTTTCATGGTTTCATCCACAGTAAAGAAAGCTTTCAAACTGTAGATTCACAACAACACATCAAATCGTGATAGAACTTGACAAAATTCGTATTTGCATGCGAACAGTCGAAAGCATAAACGTAAAGTAACTATTTGGCATCGTACTTGGCTTGTGACTATTGGTACATTCCATTCTTAGTACTCCATTGCAGAAAACTTGTATAGTATCTGCATTAAAGTCAACTTCCAGGCGAATAATATTGTCATTAAGCATCCATGAAGTGTCGTGATCATCATTGTTTGGTCGCGAAACAGTATGAAAAGTAACACCCAAAGAACTCACATGAAATCCAGGTTCACAAACACCCGCTTCGCAATCTGGAGTAGGATGAACACCAACAACCATAGAAACTGTTCCTAGAGGTGCTCTGTCCATATGTTCAACACGGAACTCTAGAATATTTTTTCCTCGTGTTAGTGGTTGTGCACTTCGTACAACTTTGTCCCATCCTTGTTTACCTTTGCTTTTGTAGAGTAGTTTGTGGTCTGGTGATATTTCTATTTGCGTTTTTTTGTGGTCTATCCATTCTACCGGTCGTGACACAATAGTTAGCTTGCTTCGCAACAGGTTTCTGAGATATAACTCCTCTTTACTACCAAGATCGTTACTGCATGTACAAATGACAGGGGCAGGTGTTGACATATTTTGAAAGTTGTAAGATTCTGTAACGGTAATATTTGAAAAAGCCACAAAACTGTTACGATACCACTACAGATCAACGGAAGTATAAAATACCAAAATACAACAAAATGAAAGAATATCAAAAATCTGAGGACGATTGGCTTCGATCCAATACCACGGATAACTTAGAAGATCAAGGTAGCTGCTGGAATACCGTTGTTCTCCCAATTAAACTACATCCTCAGCTCTTTGTTCTTCCCAGTTTCCACTAGTTTACTCAAAAACTTCTCAACTAGGATTATGGGTTTAGAATATGGTTCTGTTAAACATTTGTTGCTGTCATGCATTGCAGAATATTCAATAATTTATGAAGAGAACTACAAGTTTAATTTCAAATATTACTACATTTTTATTTAGTATATCACTGAAGACAATTAAAATCGAGGACGGTTGGCCTCGATCCAACACTGCGGGAAACTTAGAAAATCAGTTGTTCGGATGAAACTACCGCTGTTCTCCCAATTAAACTACATCCTCTCACCATTCAGAGTTCCCGTCACGAACAACTGTTTACTAGTAAAGCACCAATAAAAATTATGGGACAAACGTCATTTTTATAGCATACTCTGCAAAAAGAATGCGTTTCTCGCATCATCAACATTTTCATCATTTGCACTAACTTCCAAGTTACTCACTAATCTTCTCAAAAATTGGTCCGGCTGCAAACCCATCTTGAACATCATCTTGGCAATAGGGTTAGGATAGTTCACAAAATCAACAATGGCATGTCTACTTTTTGACGGTACCAAAGGCACTGGTCTCGCCATGACAATATTTTGTCGCAATATGGACGATAAATTGGCATCTCCTATTTTTCTAAACGCTTTGAAGATGTTTGCAAATTCGTTAAATGAAGGGTTCCAATACTCTAAATGTTCCTTGACAAGTCTACAAATTAGTTATACTCTAGAAACATTACCTCTCTTTAGTTTCTTTACAAATTGTTTCGCTAAAAATGTTGACATTGTACTCGGATGATTGTTGGAATGATAAATTGTCCATGTTTGCTGATCCACAACATAGAATCTTATCATCAACAATCATCAACTTGGAATGAATATAAATAGATTTAACTATTTGTTAATTATGAAAGTAAAAACATACTTGTTTTTGTTTTTTCTTCTTGTCTAACAAGACCAAAAACACCTACTCTTTCTGGTGCAATATTATAAATAATTTCCAAATTTTCAAAAACTATCATAAGTTTCATAAAAAAAATCTTACTCTGATCTTGTGACATATCCAACCAAGATCCAACAATCCCACTGGGAAGATCCGATTTTACAGGCATGATAACAATTACTTTTAAATTTGTATTCACACGTAATCGTTCACATAATGCTTGTGTGAGTGAAACATCGTGGAATGGGTACTGATGTTCAATGTACAAAAATTCATGCGCGTTACTGATAAGTGTGATAAAATTATCCAATAATGTATGAGTGGAAAACACACCAGGCCACGATCGTAATACACGTAACGTAATTGCTTTGTGAATTAACGCATGAGGTGGATCATTCATAGGCTACGACTAGTTAGTTATGGAAAGAAACATACTTGTCCTCCATTTGTAAAAATGGGTAATGCTCGTATTCGAACACCATGATTATCTCCAGTAAATGCGTGTGACCATCGTTGTACAAAATGTAAATGAAAAACACGTGTAGCAGGTCCACGAATAAAGATTTGATTATCATGCCATAGGAATCGAATATTCCTGAAAAATGGTTGAATAGTACTATCTCCATAACGTCCTGGTTTTTGTGATAAAATATTGGAAAAATCCCATAGTGGTAATGGTGGTAAATGTAAAGGTTGATCGAAACGACCTCGAGCCATGTCGAATCCACCCATAAACGCGACGCATCGATTCGGAAGTTCCGCATCAATTAATAATAATTTTTCGTGATGACAACTCACCAGACCTAGTTTTAGTTTTATAAAAAATAAAATACCTTTTGGATTTCCAACAATGATAAATACAATATTAGCGTCTGGGAATTTTATAAACGGATCGGCGTACTTGCTATTGGCATCTGGTAAGTTGAAATCGGTGTGAAAAACGACAACTTTTAAACCCATTTGTTTTGCTTTCATTTGTAGTTTTTTCACCTCTCTTTCGATCGTTACTTCTCCCATATACATTAAACGATTCGCGTACGATAATAGACGATGTCTCCAGATCATGATACGAATACGAACACCACCAGCTGCTTTTAACAGTAAAACATCACGTAAGGTGACCCATCGTCCTCGTTTGAAGAATCGCGCTAGCATAGAATCATCACTAATATCACGATCTGTTTTGTAGTACAATCCAAACGAGAGTGATAATTCCCACCCTAAAATATCAATAGATTCTGTTGCTTGCATCATGTACTAACGAGTTAGAAATAAAAATACATACGTGATAGTATCGTCCAAAGGTTTGTAGTCCATCGATACAGATTTCTACATCGTTTTCTCCACTCATTTCGGAAAAGGTTCTACTGCTTCGTTCAGAATCTAGATACTGTTTGGTAATGGCTTCTTCTGACTCTTCGAATGGAATATCTGTTTCTACTGGTGTTCTCGTGATTGTGAATTTTAACGCGTATGAACAAGTGTTGTTCTTGATCGTAATAGTTTTCGTGATTGCATCCACGTTTTCGAATCGAATCAGTTCTTGGTGATTGTTAACATCCAACGTGATAAATTCATTGTTATTTTCTATTTTGATTCCAAACGCCCATTTTTCGAGTAATAGTTCTACAAAACGTTTGGTGTGAAAAGAGATCAAAAATGGATTCATAGTGCAAAAGGATACTATTGGCGTGAGCAAAGCATAATCGAAAACGTACGATGGTGACTTGAATAAGCAAAACTGGTATCATGTTGTTGGAAATAGCCTAACGAGTATCGATTGGTAGGCTGTACAGTTACGTTATGTATGTTATGATTAAACTCGACTTCTGCAAATAAAGGATCTGGTGATAGCCACCGATTCTGTTTCAAACATGTTATCGTATCCAATGAAAACGAGTATTTGAATTGTACAGGTTCAATAGAAAACGATAATTTGTATACTGGCGTGTTTCTGCGAGCATACGTAAAACTCTTTAACGATTAATATTGGTAAAATTATAATACTCTTTTTTCAATGCTGATTGGTCCTAGATCGATAATAGTGTGCCGTCCAAGAATTGTATTTCCACAAACGAGATTCAAACTCAAATGCGAGTCTGTAACGTGTGTTGGTTCATCAATAAATATGACTTCGTCAGGACATTTTAACGCTCCTAAGAGTACACGTCTTGGTTGTGAATCGTTGTTGAATAATTACCTTGTTATTTGTCCCGTTTCTGCGCAAATATCGAGGAATACGTTTCGTCGCTTTTTAAGATATGCTGGTACTACACCATCCATTAGCGTATTCACTGGTGCATTTGCACTCACTGAGTGCACCCGTATTCGATACATTTGTAAAAATTTTTATGAAACAAGAAGTAACGAAAGCTAACTTATGTTCGACGGTTACTCTGGTAGCAACAACATAAGGGCAGTTATAAGCGAGCGTGCTCTATTGTTTTAATTATTTCACTTTCTGTTGCAGATTCGTCAATCCAAATTGGATCAATTTTTCTTCGAACAGGGAAGTACAGTATTAATAATTTTCTTGAACTCTTGATATTATTCAAGCTTGGAATATCATTTCTAAACCGATCAACTATACCAATCAATAAATGTTTTTCTTTGGCGATTATTTCCAACTTGTTCAAAATGGGAACAAAATTATCTTCATCTTCTTGAGACCAGTAATATCGTTTCACAAGTAACAAGACATCCCGTTCTTGATGAATAAACTCTTCTACCGTATCTCCAACAAGTACTTTGACAAAGTTTTCATTCTTTGGTATAAGCTGCGATCGAACTTGTGTTTTGTTCAAAACGGAATCAACCCATGTAATAATATCTGAACTCTTTTCTAAATCTCCATTATACCAGTACGCGATGTGATGTAAATGATGCCTATCCATTTGAATTTGTAAAGATTTTTGTGTAACAGTAACATTATATGCGAACGATAATCTACAACGAAAATGCCTCGCGATGGGAAGCATTATTCTTGAAATTTGTTCCAGCTCTTCTCGGTTTACAGAAACAATCGCTACCGACGCGTCTTTGTTTTCTTTGCTAATTTGCACAAAGATTGGGTAATACCGGTCAATTATCGTTTTTAGATTTACATAATCGCTTGAGAACACTGGTTCCTCATCGTATGGAGAGGCGATCATGAATGAATCTTTTGTGTTGTTAGTGTATTCTTGTATCAACGACTCGTTTCGTACTAGTGCCACTCGTACTGTATTATCACGACTGTATTCTCTTTCAATAGTTTTAGCGAATAGACCATGAGTCCATTTGGAGCAATCTCTGGAGAACTGTACGACGGTAGTAAGATTGAGTTGCTTGTGTTTGGATATTTGTTTTTCTAGCGCTTCGCGTGAAGTGAATACATCATAGTTTTGTGTTATTTTGTCAATGTATCGCAAAACTTGTTCTGCAGTGTTCATTTTGGTTTCGTAGTTGGGCGCTGTAGTAAAGTAATTATCTAATCTTCTTCCATGCTTGAAAACGAAAATAAAACCAGAACTTGTATAACAACCATGTTCGTGTTCCAAGTAGTCGTCACAGGGTGTCACAATAATGGGAATAGTTATATTGTGCTCTAGCAGGTCTTTAATAAGCGCATCACGTTTATCGCTTTGTCTATTTGGTTCGAAAAACACGATCGCTAATGGAGACTCTTTGAGTCTGGTCTCCAGAAATATGTGTCCTATGTTGGGTTTAGGTAGCTCTGGCACAGAGTAATAATCCAAATCGAATGATTCCCTGTATAATATTCCTATGAGCACTGCGAGTGCAGGTAGTAAGTACATCACAAAGGTGTACCAACGCATTTCAAAAGTTTTCCACGTCACTGACACATCACCGCGTGCGTTGTTTGGTTACAGGGTTGACAAAACTGAACGTGTCAACTTCATTGCTCTTGCAACTACGTATGTTTGATCAAAAAAGCATAACATGATTATGATCCAGCAATATATCACGCAAAAGCAGTGATCACAACTTAAAATTTATGTTTTGAAGCTACAGCATACTTTCTTAGTTGTTCAATTACCTCGTCTTCCGTGCCGTTATAATTAATCCAATAAGGATCTTCTTTCTCTCCAACAGGACAGAACATAGCATCTAACCTTGTCTTTGTATAAAGCGGCACATCATTGTAGTCTCTATCGATAAAACCAAATACCAACGTGTCAACATGTGCTAGTCGTTTCGCAACAGCTTCCAACGTGTCCATTTGTTTGTACCTATTTTCGGTGATCAGTACTATGTCCTTATCTTGGTTCATAAAGTCATGGTACGTGTTACCTGTAACTCTCACAAATGGTTCTTTTTGTACTTGTTCATCATCTGACCTAATTGCAGTGCCATTTAACACTGACTCTACCCAATCTGCGATACTAGTATTTCTATTGAAATTATAATAGTACGACTGATAATGTTGCGTATTAACATGAAATGTTGGTTTCTGATTATTTACATCATAGAAGAAGATTACTCTTCCTCGGAACTCTTTTGCGACTTGACGAACTTGCTCTACTAGTGGATGATCTTCCTTGGGTACATTCAACACAGCATAGACGGCATGCATATAACTCGAATAACCATGTTGAGAAATACGTGACAATATGGGGCGAGACAAGTACTTTGTTATTTCTGGAATTCTTTCATAATCTTGTGAGAATACACGATCGTATTGGGAAACTGCCATAAACGAGTCACTTGTCTTGTTTGTGTAATGTTTTGTCATTTTTTCATTGCAAACGTACAAGTATCTTGTGTCCATGTTTTTCGATTTTGCAAAGAGTAAGAATTCTCCAAAGGTCCATGTCGTACAAGTTGCAGAAAAATGGACTAGTACGGTTTGACCATCTTGTACGCATCTTTGTATTTCTGATTCGAGATTTTGCGAACTGTTCATTTCTTTGCCACGTATTTCTAACTCTATCCAACGAAGTATGTGTTTTGAATTTTCAAACTTAAGACTTTTCTCGTAAAGTTCACCGTTCTTGAATATGTACACAGTACGGTCTTCGCAGGATACTCGTTTCCTGAAAAATTCATCGCATGGAGGACTGAGAAAGGGCACAGTTATGACCCCTTCTAATTCTGAAATAAATTGTGTGTTTTGGAACTGAACGACTGTCCACTGTGATTCGTTGAGTACGCGTTCGTAGTTTGGGTATACATACATTACGAATTTTGTTATTTCAGATCGCAACAAGTACAATACTGCAAGTTCAACGACAAACACAGTAAGTAGAATACTACGACAGTAGTTTTGCATATTTTGATGACGTTATTTCTCTTGTCATGACCAAAGCTGCCACGTGGTTTGTTGTAATTTTTATTGAGCTAGCGCAAAGACACTAAATAAACTAGGAGAAGCATAATACAAAGTTTATAGTAAGTTTAAATTTGATATTTAGTATAAATCTCCTCTTAATAAAACTTTTCTATTTTCAACACCAATGCCTTGGTGTGGTATATCATGTGGGAACACTAGTATTGCACCCTCTTTAGGTTGCACAGATTGCAACACCTCTCCATCTCTGACTTGTGTTAAAAATTCTGTTGCACCACCCTCAGTAGTGTCACATAAATACAATAAAAACGAATGAGTACTTGGATGATTCGTCACTGCGTCGTAGCGTATCCCATCCGTATGAGGAGCAATAAATCCTCCTGATGTATAAATAATAAATCGTAAGCTCGGTAGTACTCGTGTGAAACCTAGATGTGGCGGCAGCGCGTGTAAAATCTCTGCTGCTACTTCCTCTGATTCGAACCATCGACGTTCTGCTAGCATATTGTACGAACCCATATCCTGTACGGCTTCATCGATTAACGAATCAAGTTTTTGCAGAAATTGTGAAGTGAATAGACCTTCTAGAAAATGTACGTGGTCTAACTTCGAAGAGGCATCCATTGTTAAAAAGTTTGTACGTCATTTTGTAATTCTTACTCAACTCTAGTTTTTGAACAACATGGGAAACTGGTTGTTCTCGTTGTATGAACGTTGTACACTCGCCAAAGATTGTCGTGTAGTATGTATTCGCAAAAAATCTGACAAATAGTTAATGTTTGGTCTTGATGCAGCTGGAAAGACTACACTTTTATACAAAGTCAAATTAGATGAAGATGTAACGACCATTCCGACCATAGGATTCAATGTTGAAACTGTGACCATAAGGTAGCACTCTACGAAATCACTAACAACCTACAGTAGTGTACAACTTACAATGTGGGATGTAGGACTTCGTGACAAAGGAAGACCTCTGATTCGACACTACTATGACAACACAGACGCTTTAATATTTGTTATCGATTCTAATGATAGAGAACGCATCGAAGATGCGCGAGACTATTTAGAAATGGTCACCAAAGACGATAAATTTACTCAAACACCTGTACTCGTTTTTGCGAACAAACAAGATCTTGCTGGTGCAATGTCAGTTTCTGAAATTACAGAAAAGTTATTAT
>JAESGV010000385.1_pt1 | contig 19511 bp, 16 predicted proteins | sample 9269781 | NCBI WGS metagenome assembly JAESGV01 (sample SAMN15741586, study PRJNA653496) | algae metagenome | isolation source: Tildeniella torsiva UHER 1998/13D and co-occurring heterotrophs from... | place: Slovakia: Slovak Paradise National Park, Hrabusice, Kosice Region | collected 2000-01-01
GTGGCATGAGTGAGTGTGGATCCGAAACTGCAGACGATGGAAGTACTGCAGGAGCTCGTAGGTTTGTATCTTTTGGTTTGGCACTCGCTAATTCTGCTTCGTTTACAGTATTTGTCGTCGTTTTGACTGAACCATCCAACGGATTGGCATTTTTAATAGTTACTTTGAATTGTTTCTTTACAGGTGCAGGATCCGTTGTTTTTACTGTTGTATCCGTTGTTGTGGCACTTGGTGCTGAATTTTGAACGGATTCTGTCGGCGTGGCTGCGTCTGGTTGTGTTGTTGGGTTTTGTGGTGCAGCGTCGACAGCTACAGGTTGTGTTGTTGTGGGTGCTTCTTCGACGATAGAGGACATTTTTTTTGCAGATGAACGTTAAAACCGCGAAGTTTAAAATAGTCAACTCGATCAAGTGTTACAAGAAGAAGCAAAGAACAGAACAAAGTATTGAGATTTGTTAGGTGGTAGATGCAAGTTATGGTGTGCTTCAGAAAAACAAATTATTGTAAATTGGACGTTACACTTAGCCAACCCGCAAAATTTTATGTCCAACAACGGAGGTTCATTCTTAGACGCGTATGACGAGAAATTGCTACTCACAACCTAATAGGTTCAAAGATGACATCTCTGCTCCCATCACGGCACTAAATTTCGAACACAGGGCGCATATACAACGAATACCGTCGACTATACCGTACGCACAGCCTGTATTAAACCAAAACACACCTTACATACTACATCCACAATATAACATGGCTCCACCATTTGTACCACACCAAAGCTCCACGCCTTTACACTATGTAACGCGAGAAGCGCATCCAGCATTTCATTCAACTCCGCTACCACAATATGCATTCAACATTATAGCACCTATCCAACAGCCTCAATCTTACATGCAACCAACTCCTAATCCATTTTTGAAACCAGAACATGTACAACTAAATTTTGCGAGCGCACTAGACACCGAACAAGCGAAGCGCATATGTAAATTAGAATCTCTACTAGAAGATTCAAAGAGTTTGGTCACAAAACACGCAGAAAAATACTCTCCAAAACCTAGAAAAGTACAAGTCATCACAAAGATAAATCACACCAATACAGTACTACGAACAATAGAAGATGTAAATACAGGAAGAATCCGAGAAGAAGAATCAAATGAAACGGATGAAGAAGTTATTCAAATAGAAGATGAAGAAGAAGAGGACGAAGCAGACAGAGAAGTTTTTCAACTCTTATCGCAATCAGTAAGTGGAAAACGGGTGGCCGGAAAAGCGAAACATACAGTTCCGCAGCTCGATCTCAATAACATACCAGCGAAAAAGAAAAACGATACACCTGTCACTTTGGAAATTAGTGATTCTCCAATAGAAGTGTATCAAGAAGCAAAGACGGTGACAACAACGACGACAACAACTACAACTACGAGAACAACTGTATCGAATGACAATAAGAGGAAACGAACAACTAGATCACAAAAGAAGAAGAAGCAAGCAGAACCATCGGAAGAGCAACCACTTTCTACTGATAAACTAAAAGCAATCGTGAAGGGAATAAAACAAAAATCAGTACGAGAAAATGAGAAAGGATACGAGAAACCACAACGAAAAAAGATAAAACGATTAGAGACAAAGCCAGTACAGAAAGATGTTGAGAAAGTGAAACCAAAAGAAGTAGAGCCACCCCAAAAAGTAGTACAACAGCCACCACGACATCAACAACAACGAATGATAGATCTAAGTCCACCAGAAAATGCTTTTTCAACACTAGTGAGAAGTATCTTTTCTGAATAAATTAATTTATATTCTGAAACGCCATTCAGATTTCTCTGCACGATAAGAGATAAACTCGGAACCAGTAAGTTTGTTTTGTAGTTTCAACCACTGCTCAAAAATTTGTGCTTTGTCAGGAGATGGAGGTGAAATATTTCTCAACGTAACTGTACCTGGTACGTTAAGTCCCATTCCACGATGTGGTTTTGCTGTTCTATCTGGATAAATATCTACAGATCCATGACTGATATCTACTATTTCATCCAAATTGAGACCCACTACATTCACACCAGCGAAAAGGATTTCTCCATGTTCATTTCCTACAACAATATCAATACACATCAAATCATGATTATCAAGTTGTGATGGATCCTCCACTTGTGGTTTAACATAATTGATAAAATATCCTTCTCGCTCTAATTTTGGTAGAAGCGTAGGTGTTGTTACTTTAGAATCCCCTGCAATTGGTTCTTCATCTACAGGACTTAGAGGTGAACAATACGAATCACTACTTGGAGATAATAATCTTATCGCTTTCGATGGACTAGATACAGACTCTTGAAGCTCATCAATTTCATCTTCCGAAAATCGTTGAACATTCTTTCGTTTCTTTGGACTTGATATTTTTGGAGTATGAACTGGTTTTCTTAATAATCGTTTCTTCTCGATATCAATTTTCTGTGGCGGACTTGGAAGTGTACTACCGTACGGAGATGAAGTGACATTTCCTGCAATACTCTTTTGAGATTGTTCGAATGGGAATCGAAGTGGCTCTGGTCTAACATTTACGGGTATGGCATTAAATCGTTCGAAAAAGTTGGGTTGACTCCATTGTTGTCGTACAGGTGGTTGTACTTGGATTACTCCACTTTTGCCCAACCATGCAATCTCTTCAAAGGATAATTTGTTGTATTCTTTTATCATTGTTACGGAATGTAATGTAACTCCGAATGCGTTAACTGGGTGGTATGCTGGCATTTTTATAACTTTTTTAGACTTGCGTGGTGGCGTAGGTTGATTAAAAGTGAACGTATTTGTTGAGTTGAATGGATGTTGGACTTTTGGAGCATCGAAAAAGGAATGTTGAGTGTTTCCAAATTGTCCAAAGAAATTTGTTCCTTGCTGTCCGAATACGTTTGTATTTTGAGTAAATGGGGCTGTGTTTTGCGCGAATACGTTCGAGGCAGGTTGCGTGAAGATATTGTTCGTAGTTACATTACTTGGTTGATTGAAGAAACCACTGTTCTGTTGCTGTCCAAATACGCTAGTTTGATTCCCAAATGTTCCAGTGTTTTGATTGCCAAATACGTTTTGTCCAATTGTTGGCGTACCTGGTGTAAAGTTCCAAGTGTTTGTTGGGTTTCTGTCTGACAGAAAATTTGTTGTAGATGAACCTGTAGATGGGAATACACTGAACACGCTGCTTGAGTTATTGAAGAAGGAATTGTTCGTAGTTTTGCCTGTAGTGGAATTTGAATTGAAGAATGTCGAATTGTTCCAGCTGGTACCTGGTCTATTCCGTGTGTTGTTGAAGACACTACTGGAGTTGAATACAGAAGTGTTGGTTCCCCAATTTTGAACTGATGATGTTTGCAATGTACTTCACAGTTAGCGAATGTAACAACTCATACGGAAAGAAGTTTAGTGTATGCGCAGAGTTTTTAGTAAAAAATGATGGGCCGTCGCCTGCTGAGTCGAAGAATCCGGTTTGTGTTCTTCGCATGTTTACTGTAAACTAGCTTACAGGTTGAGCAATGAAAATGGCAACTTAAATCATGGCTCCAAAGAAGAGTGAGCATGGCATGCTTGTGTTTGTTGGCCCACTTGTCTACGTCAGGGTTGTTGTAACCTCGTAGTTCTGTTAATTTTTGCAAACGTGATGAACACGTGAGCATAAGCGTATTCGTGGCGTGCCGGAGCAACTTTATATAAACCTAATAACCTAACAAGTGAATCATCTTTGATATTATGCGTGCAAGCGACACAAGCGACGATACGGCATTGTCATGTTGAAAGATGTAGTTTTAGGTACATAATTAGTAGCCCACTAACAATCAGAACCTGCAACCATGCATCTCGTTTTTGAGTATGTGCAACATGATTTGGCTGGTATCATACACTCGACGACGGTCATCACTGAAGATCACGCTAGACACATTATGAAACAATTGTTGCATGGGGTAGCCCTTTGTCACAGTATTCATGTCGTGCATAGAGATCTCAAACCAGCCAATGTACTTGTCATGAACGATTCCACTATCAAAATTGCAGATTTTGGACTTGCAAAACAAATCCTAGATCGCAAACAAATTCAAAAATTGGAAGTTGTTACATTATGGTACCGTGCACCAGAAGTGTTACTCGGAGATGTTCTTTATGGAAGTGCGATAGATATGTGGAGTGTTGGTTGTATCATGGCAGAACTCATGACGAAACAATACTTGTTCCGTGGTGAGAACAATGATGATCAATTAGAAAAAATCATGATGCGTTGTGGAACACCTCAAAGTGTTGGCTGGGACACTCGTCATCTTCCCAAACACTATGTAACGATGAACAAGGCATACACCAACACTTTGAGAAGAGATTTGGCATCGTGTATGTGGAGTGACAAAGCGTTTGATTTGTTGGAAAAATTGTTATCGGTCAACCCATCGAAACGAATTTCTGCACATGATGCTTTGCATCACGAGTGGTTTGCAAAAGATGGAAAACCAATGGTACTTCCAAAGGTCACCTGTTTAAATGAGAAAAGTTGTAGAAAGGTTGTTCCACAACAACCAGTGCATGGTCCGCCATTGTATGTTCCTCGACTACAACAAGGTCCTCTTTTGGTGCCAAATCCACATAATCGTGATGTGCGCGTGTTCAGTCAAGAACAATTCGAGTTTAGTCGCAGGCAACAACCACATCATGTAACTGTGAACCAACACTATGAGCGAAAGGTTGAACGGCAACCACCTTTTGAACGACACATTGTGCCTCGACCAGTATCACACCACTATCAAAATGTAAACTATCATCTTGGCCGAAGTCGTCAACCGGTTCAACCTCAAATTCGTACTCATAAGAGACCGTACGAATCAGAAGAAGAGGAAAGAAGCCGCAAGAGACACAAACATTGAGAGTATTAAATTTTTTTCTCTATTTTTTTATACATTGACCATCTTTGACGGATCTGTAGGGTATTTGTTTTGACAAAAAGTCATTAACCGTTTCACACTTTGAATATACTTGCGTTGTTCTTCATCATTCAACACGTGCGCAATTTGATCCGTTTTAATTCTCTCACTGGACGAACGAGCGTGGATACCAACTGCAGTAACACCCATTGGCCATGGAGCGTTGCCAATCGATAATTGTAAATACAAATCGTGTGCTTTGACGTATTCTTTCTCTGCAAGAGCTTGACAAATATCTTTCAATGGAAAAAGTATATCTGCTGCGAGTGTCTTCTTTTGTAATTGTCTCATAAGTGGTTGCAAAAACGTTCTTGTTTGTTGACAAATAGTTGCAGAATGTTTTCCCTGAAAAGTTTGTTTTTCTTCATCTGATAAATGTTCCAAATGCGCTTCCCACTCTTTCCATAAACGTTTCAAAATGTATCGAATGTATTCATAATCGGAAACGTTTTTTGGTGGTAGTGGTAGTTTATCATCTCCTGGTTTTGATTCGATTATTTGTTTCGTATTTGCTTCTTCTGTGCCTTCTGTTTTTTCGTATGATTTTTTTAATAACTCTTTTTCGCGTTCTTTGAGTGCTTGTGCATACGCATTTTGTTGTCCTTTTGCGAGTTCACCTTCATTGGCTTGTAAAACACGCAATCGTTGCATACGTGACTCATCTGTTTCACCAAAGAGTGTAATAGGTTGTCCCAACGACCGAAGTTTCTTAATGATTTCCGATTTTGGTTGAAGAACGACTTGTGTCTCCTCTTCGTTATCTAATTTGATTTTTTTCTTTTTATGTGCAGTATCGTCTGTGTTAATCGGGTTTTTCTCTTCTTCTATTTTTCGCTTTTTTTGTTCCCGTTCAAGACGTTCTTTTTCTTGTTCTTCTTTGTATTTTCGTTCACGTTCTGCTTCTTCATCTCCCTTGCGATACCATTTTTTATCACCAGTTACTACGTTCGCAAGTAGTGTGCTCTTCTCTTGCTTTTTTGATGCGATGGCAGCTTTCAACGCGTTCATCTTCACTGTGTTTGTTGAGTTCAAGCTTATTACAACATCTCTGTATCTCTTCAAAATCTTATGATTACTGAACAGTGTATAATTTAATATATGCAAAATGAATAAGTAATGACATTTTCTAGTTCAATGTATTCACTTTCACCGTTACATTTATGGCAAGGATCTCTGTGATCGATTTCATTAAACTTAACCTAGTTTGAATAAAAAAAGAATTATTTTGTTATAATTATTTTTTATTATCTAAATAATGTAAAATAGATATTGCTTGTAACAGTTATGGTAAGGCTGCAATTAAACCAGCAGTAAAACACATTATACAAAGTTTTTCTGTTTAATAATCTCTTTGTGTTATCTTATAGATTAAATTGTAAACTATTAAACCTTTCTTCTTATTACTTGCATTGTATTTTGTTTGCACTGCAAATTGTCTTCAAACTTTTGTAGATCTTGAATTTAAGTGTTACAAGCAATAATAACATTTGATTGTTGTTTGTTACATTTTTAAAGTCTTTTATACATATCTTTAATATAACTTATAAAACAATTAGAAAAAAGTTAGTAAAATTCTTACTTTTAAAAATAAAAGTAACTTTTATCAGAAAATATTAGTTTTTTTTATAATCATAATATTATATAAAAAGGGCCCTAACTTTTATACACTTATATATTAAGTATATAACAGTAATATATCACTTGTATAAGACTATATTCAAAATTACTGCTGTTTGGCTGCCTTTTTGAATTGTTTGAATGTTTTATCGCCTTAACCAGGCGATAAAACAGTTCAAAAAATTCAAAAAGGCTTTCTTACAAAACCTTTTTCTTTTTCTTTTTACTTTTTACTTTTTTTTTCTTTTATTACTTTATTATTACTTAAACTCTGCTTTTAAAAAGGTATTAAGTTACAATCAGAAAATTTATAATAAAATTAATGACAGTATTTATTTATAATAATATTAGTGTTATTTTATTGAAAAATGCGAAAAAAGCTTATATTACACACTTTAAAAGTGTTTATACTGAATTTATTAAAAAATTTTTTAAAGTTAATAGATTTTCTTATTGTTATTGCAGTTGTCAAAGTCAGTTAGTTTTGAATTTCAAAACTGGATGGATTTTCTGCATAAGGTTTTTGCAAACTAAACATGTTATGAGTTGCAGTCAAAAAATTTATTGATCCAGAACAATAATTGTAAGGAACAAATGCAAGTAGAGGTAACCGAGAACATGTTCATACCATTGAAAGATGGTACAAAAATAGCTGCACGTATGTGGCGACCGACCACTACATCGCATGTGCCAGCAATTTTAGAGTATATACCGTACAGAAAAAGAGATGGAACGAGAGCAAGAGATACACCTATGCATTATTGGTTTGCTGAGCATGGAACAGCTGCGATTCGTGTTGACCTGCGAGGGTCAGGAGAATCACATGGTGTTATGCATGACGAATATCAAAAAATTGAACAAGACGACGCAGTAGAAGTAATTGACTGGATCTCGAAGCAAGAGTGGTGCAATGGATCTGTTGGCATGATGGGAAAATCGTGGGGAGGTTTCAACTCGCTACAGGTCGCTGCACGAAATCCACCTGCTCTAAAAGCAATTATTACACTTTGCTTCACGGACGATCGCTACGCAGATGATGTTCATTACATGGGTGGTTGTTTACTGAGCGATAATTTATGGTGGGGAGCTATAATGCTCGCATACCAATCGACAAGTCCAGATCCAAAACTTGTACTTGATTGGAAACAACAATGGATACAACGAATCGAACAATTACCATTTTTCGCAGCTATATGGGCAAAACATCAAACAAGAGATGCGTATTGGAAACATGGATCTGTATGTGAAAACTACTCGGACATCAAAGTACCTGTACTGGCAATTAGTGGGTGGGTAGATAGTTACAAGAACGCAATACCACGACTACTAGAAAACATCAATGTTCCCAAGCAAGGAATTATCGGTCCATGGGCTCATATTTATCCTCATGATGGATCACCTGGTCCTGCAATTGGATTCTTACAAGAAGCGCAACGGTGGTGGGATAAATGGTTACATGGAGAAGATAATGATATCATGGAAGAACCTATGATGCGCGCATACATTACTGATAGCGCTAGACCTATCACGACAAGTAAATTTACTCCAGGAAAATGGATCGGAGAGAAATCATGGCCTAGTGCAACGATCGTACCAAAAATCTATTTTATGAATGGAAAAGGTACATTAGATACAACAGAAGAAAATCTTACTACCTTAAACATCAAAACACCATTCTCGTTTGGACAAGCATGTGGCGAATGGATGGGTACTGGATGTGCAGGGGATTTGCAACCTGATCAGAGACAAGATGATGGTGCTGCATTAACGTTCACGACAAGTATTCTACGAAATGATCTAGTTGTACTTGGTGCGCCAGAAGTTGCTGTACTAGTTCAATCGGATTCACCAGTTGCTCAGTTATGTGTAAGACTTTGTGAAGTGTTCCCAGATGGTGCATCGAAACGAGTATCTTATGGAATACTCAATCTGACACATCGTGATAGTCATGAATTTCCAACACCATTGGAACCAAACAAACAGTATCTTGTCAAGATCAAACTTAACGACTGTGGATATCGTTTTGCAAAAGGTAACAGAATCCGAGTTTCTTTATCGACGCATTACTGGCCACTTGTTTGGCCTGCGCCATATCATGCCATGTTGACCATTATCACTGGCGTGAGTAGTTTATCGTTACCTATACGTCAAACTATTGATACGAAACCAGTTGTCTTTGAGAAACCAGAGAAGGGACCTGACACACCAATGACAATAGTTGACAAAGGTCATGTTTCGAGATACTGTACTCGTGATCATGTTACAAATGAAGTGTTGTATGTTACAGAAGGTGTTGGTGGATTATTTGGAGAAGGGATCATCAAGTACAACGATGTTGATATTACGGAAGCTCATACATTGAAGCGAGAGTTGAGAATCAAGGAAGATGATCCGCTATCAGCAAATTATGTGATTACACAGAGTTATAGGAGATACAGAGAAGGTTGGGACACGTTAGTTATATCTACTAGCAGTATGACAAGCGATTTGGAACATTTCTACTTGAAGGGACAAGTTAAAGTCACATTGAACGGCGATCTAGTTAGAGAAAGAGTATTCGATGAGAAAATTCAAAGAAATTTAGTTTAGGTTTATTTACAGTGTATTTATTGCTATAGGTGTTGACAACGAAACACAAACCTGCAGAGTCACATTACCTTTAAAAGTCCACCATTTGTTCAAAAATATAGAGGTCATTTTCGATATTGTCTATCTGTGGAGGGTAAGATGACTCGAACAAATCACCATACGTTTCTAGTTGGTATGGATCTTGATAATCATTCAGCATAAACTCTAAGTTATCCCTACCCGATTCTTCGATTCTTGGTTCTTTTCTAGCAACTTGTTCTTCTTCTTCTCGTACCCGCTTATTGTTAGGAATCAACTGTACCTCATAAAATGGAAATATTGGAAACTCGAATGATGGTTTTGTTAACTCGTTTGCTGTTTTGAGACCATCGATCGCGTGAGTATCTCCATTTAAAACACGTTGACGTAGAGGATGATCTTTGATGCAAAGTTCTTCACACTCATAGAAGAGCTGGAGATTTTCCTTGTCTTGTTCGTGTTTTCCTGACATGTGTCTTCTGAGTCCGATCCAGCTTGCGCATTTTGATGGACAAAGCGGACATTGATAGTCACGAACTGCTGCGTGTGCTCGAGCCATTACCTCTGCATAATCTTTTTGCCAACCGACCCCTTTATGACTCTTGTTAGCATGGTTTTTGAGGCTCGACAAGTACTTGTATTTGTTACAGCACTCGGAACAATTGAACGAGTCTATATCGTGTTCGGTGAGCGGTTTCGGTTCTAGTTCGATAATTTCTGGACCTAATTGTTCTTCCGATAGTTCTGTTGGTTTATGCTGGCCGGTACGTTTGTAATATAACGCGCATTTGTTGCAATAAAAAAATTCATCTATTTTGCGCCAACAGGGTGAGTCTGTTACCTGCAATGTTAGTGTTAATATTTGTTAGTAGGAAAAAATATATACCTTGCAATTTGCACAACGGCGTGCTCTTCTTACCTTCGTTCTTCGTTCTGTCATGTTCGTGTTTTTGATTTGGTTGAAGCAGATTGTAAATACGAACAGGTTTACTACGCGTAGCTAAGATGCCAAAGAAACAAGCAGTTAATGAGAAAGAGCCAGGTCAAGCTAGTAGAGACTGGTTGCGAATGAAGCTGTTTCAGTACAATGTAGAATAGTAAGAAAATTAGAAACTTTTAAGTAACACTCTAAAGTACTGTAAACTATATGCTAGAACCATGGGAAGCTGGAGTAGTTAATGCGACATTTTTGTTTATTATATTTATGATCATCTATGGACTATTACGATACACTGGTGTAATATCACCAGTTTTCTCTTATTAAATTCGTTTAGGACTGGAACATCACTCGCGAGTAATTTTCTTATAAAAATCTGTTTTGTACGTCATTATTCGGTTGTGAAGTTATCGTTCCTGAAACACTATTCGCCTCTTTTCTGATTTCTTTTACACATGCTGCCAACGCTTCCGGATTAACTCCCAGCTCGCACAAGTTCATTAATATCGAAAGACTTTCACGATCTAAACCTGCATTTAATACTTTGTTTAATTCGTAGGCAACTGGTAGTGTTAATGCTCCGTAAGCATTCGCAACGTACTCTCTAATGTTTCGCGTGCTTCTTGCAAGTGTTTATCAGACATTCGAAGACTATCTACTCCCGCCTTCACAAGTTTGCTAACTTTACAAATTTGCGTAAAACAAACAAGATAGTTTTGTTCATCGATAATCGCAAATGAGCGATTTGGGATTATCTATGTCGTCTACATCATCTGTGGATAGCTACAGTAACGATGAAGAATCAGATGACCAAACAAAGGGAGCATTGTATAAGAGGAAAGACTTTTTAGATAAGGAAGAGGAAGGTATGAATTAATTACCAGTTTTTCATAAAAATGTAGCGAAATCACACCCAAATAGAACATATTATTATCGAAAAACAATAGATATATCAAAAGTTATAGACTCGTGCACCAGTCGTGTATGTACAATCTTTTTTATCACCTAATACAAAAGTTAGAGCAAGATCCAACGAACATTAAAGCTTTACAACTACGAGGAAGTTCATACGTCAAAATGAAAGACTATCAAAGCGCAATTAAGGACTATACAACAATATGCCAAATTGATCCGACAAGTGCCGACGCATTCTACAATCGTGGTATCTGTTTCGATACAATGGGACAACTAGACATGGCAATCGAAGACTACAACAAAGTATTAACGTTAGATCCTGGACATGTAAGCGCTGCATACAAACGAGCAACATGTCAGAATAGAAGAGGAAATTTCATGGCTGCGATTTGCGATTACCAACTAGCTCTCGAAAAAGATTTGGAAAAACCACAATCACCAAAGCGGAGAACGAGACCACCGAAGAATTTTGATACGTTTTTGCAGGATCGAGAAAAAGTAGTTCGTGCATCATTAACTACACCCAATCTATCAAATAGTTTCAGTGACTCAATTGGTAGCATACAATATGCAGCTTCTCCAATGAGACGACACAGTTCCATGCAAGACTCGTTGACTTTAGATGTACAAAAACGTACCCCATCGGACACCTTCGATCCCAGTATTCTATCACCTACTTCAGTCAATGGAGAGTTTACATCGCTTACGATGCCCGCTAGTCCAAGTGTTGCTTTCATGAAATCCAAATTCCCACGTTCCAATTCAGACACTTCATTCAATACGTCGTTGAATTCAAGTACTTCCTCATTGAGTAGATCGATGATGGAAAAACGACAAAATGAGATACTAGAAAGTGGAAGTGTGACTGATAGTGTTGCAAAGAAGAATGCAGACTTTTTCCACGCTAGAGGTTTTCAACATCGAAAAAGAGGAGATTTTCATGCAGCGATAGAAGATTATTCTCGAGCAATCGAACTGAATCCACGGCATTTTAAAGCCTATTTTAACAGAGGTTTCTCATACGACAAACTAGGACAATACATGAAAGCGATTGAAAACTATTCAGCCGCATTAGATATCGAACCAAGGAACGCATACACATACTACAATCGTGGAATATCATACGATAGATTACACAACTACAAATCAGCTGTTGAGAATTTTACAAGAGCATTAGAAATAGAACCAAGAAATGCAGATTTTTATCACAATCGGGGTTTTTCGTACCGAAAACTAGGCATGTACAAAGAAGCAATTTCAGATTACACAATGGCACTTGATATTGACAATACTCATTTCAAAGCGCATTATAACCGAGCTTTCTCGTATGACAAGATTGGTGAGTACCGAAAAGCTATTATAGACTATACAAACGCGTTAAAATTAGATCCACAAAATACAAACGCGTATCATAATAGAGGATCCTCCTATGAGAAACTACAACAATTTGATCAAGCCATTAGCGATTGGTCACAAGCTATTCAACTAGATCCAAACAATTCACCGTCGTATAATAGCCGAGGATTATGCTATGACAAGATTGGAAAGTTTGACGAAGCTGTACGGGATTTCACGAGAGCCATTGAAATAGATCCACAAAATCACATCTTTTATCATAATCGAGCTCTGACGCATCGGAACGTAGGAAAGTACGATAAAGCGATCGCCGATTATGACCAAACTATAAAATTGAATCCTAACAATGCGACAGCGTTAAACAATAGAGGATTCGCTAGGAGAAAATTAGGAAATTACGATGAAGCTATTCGAGATTATACACTGGCGCTACGGATTGATCCGGAGAATATAAAAACGTTAAATAATCGAGGATACTCGTACGCTAAGAAGGGTGACTATAAATCGGCAATTAGGGACTATGATAGAGTCATTGAACTAGATGCAAATAATGTACATGCCTACCACAATAGAGGCATATCATTTGAGAAAATGAAAAACTATCAAATGTCAATAATCGACTTTTCCAAAGTATTGGAATTGGATCCATCAAATGCTAACGCTTACTTTAATCGTGGTTCGGCATTTGATAGTATAGGAGATTTTGATCATGCGATAGCGGATTATACCAAAGCTCTAGAGCTTGAAAGTTTGAAAAAAGAAAATGGAAATGGAGAGTAACAGCTGTTTCGTTGTACGTTGTAGCTGAGTGTAAAATTAATCTTTATTCATGTTTTGTCTTGTTGTCAACTTTGATGAAACTAACTGCGTATGAAAACACACGAGCTAATATAGTACATTGCTCATGCTCTGGAAAGTTTTTTAAAAATTCAGAGCATGAGTGGGTAGCGTGCGCGAAAGGAAATTCGATTGTATTTGTACCACACAAGTCAGAGCAAAACGTTTTAGATGATTATACGCTTAGAGACATACAAATTGATGAGATATCTGCTATGAGCTCTATTTCGATACCTGGTAAAAGTGAAAGCGCAATTTTCATTCTTGGTAATGATTTAACGTGGTTGCTTATTGCGCTATCTTTGAGTCAGGAAAGAGTAAATGCAAGTACAATTTTGACAGAGAAAATAACAATTCATGCAGATATAACAGCTGAGGTAGAATCTATATTAGCTAGCTAATTACTTAGAAAAGAAACGAAATACTGGTTACTAAAGTGATCAATTACCAAAGAAACGCAGAAGAGATTATATTTGCGCTATATGACTCATTTCTGCATCACCTGCGCTTCTCTTTTACCTCGAAACCTTTGTCATGCATAGCTAGTGTTTCAGTTTTTAAACTAGAGCTGCCAGACAAACCATCAAACTCGTTAACGCAACTAATTGATATGTTTCACTGCGTTACGCCGCCAAAAAATGGAAATGTAGTTTCCATTGCTGTTTTGTGCAGTCACTTCTACAACGATAATGATAGCGAAAGATTTATGCCAGAAATTCCATTACATGTCTTATCCACACTAGATTTACCAGTTTTAGATGAGAAGAGTATTGGACAAGCCCCCAAGAGCAAATTCAGTAGCAAAGATTCGTTCTTCAGATCTACGCCGGGCATTTTCAACGTTGAAAACCTTCATCCAACTAGTCGCAAGATCATTTCAAATGGAGATAATGGAATTCTAGTATTTAGCTCGCAGGATGTCTCCTATTACGACAAGAGTGGACAAGTAAGTTGTAAAAAGTGTGAAAACTGACGACAAGCAATGCTCTCTCATCTTGACCTTGGGAACGAATAATTCGTGCGCATCGCTGTTTCCACACGATGTGCTACAACTAGTGCGAAGATCTGAGCCAATACACGAGAACGGGAGGATATTCACACAAGTTGTCGAGCAATACTTTGCGTTATACTCTGATAAGTCGTTACATCTAGTAACTCTACAACGAAAAGAATGCTTACTGAACAGAAAAGCAAACTCGTACAAAATAACACAAAGACCAGTTGTACAAAATATTCCACTCGGTAAATTACAACTGTTACGCGACCCGCAAAACAAATGTCACAATCTTTACGCGATTCAAGAGTACCAATCTCGCCCACAAGATCACTGGGTTGACATCCACATGAAAAAGCAACTATTCGACCACGCTGTACTCCAGAGTGAAATGACACCGTACTTTAGTACAATCGATGAGCAACAACAAGTTAATTTAGGCCCTATTGTCGATGCGTTCGCCTTACAGGACGAAAACAACGAAACCAAACTCGCATGTTGTACACATACTGGTTTTGCTCTTTGTCAAGAAGCATATCGACTCGTTCCTCACGATGTGTTACGAAAAGAATCAGAAATACAAGGATATCCAGAACTTTTCAGGTATGTGTACCAATCTCTGCTAATACAAAAGTGTTCCCATACAAGAGAATTACTTGGTTTTCTTTTCATTCGATACAAGTACGAGTATGACGCTATTCACAAAAGAGTTGGAAGAACTTGAACATGGACTTGAATCTATCATTGACACTAACAGTAGAACAATTGCTGTGGGAATGATTAAGAATCGATACCTAGTACAAGTCACAAAAACACAAATACGTTTTACAGATACCAAGCGTATACTGGATACATGGCAACGTACGTTTTAACCATTAATAATAACATTTCTAGAAGATGTACTCGATTTTGCTGCTATTTCACAAGATGGTCATATACTCGTTTCTAGTTACTCACAACTTTTCTTATTTAAAATGGAAACAAAACTAAAATGTTTAGCAAGTGTGAAACTTCCAGGACAAGTCACATGCGTGTCTATGTTAACAATCGACTATGATACATACGCAGCAATAGGACACTGGCAAGATCACTCGATCACTATTTACTCTATCCCTCAATTCGCAGTTCTGTATAGTCAAGTTATGCCTACTACCATACGATCTCTGCTACTGTACGCCATTGATCGAAAACCATGGTTATTTGTAGGTCAAAGTGATGGTACCGTAGAACGAATACAAATTACACCATTGGAACAATTTCCGTCGTTACGAGTTGGTAATCATCCAGTCAATATCACACGACTCGATGGACTGTATTTTAACAGTAACCAAGACGCATTTTTAGATACTAGTTTCCATAGAATTGTGAAAACTATTTTTTATGAGCAAGAAAAAGATCATGGAACGAGTAGTCGTATTGTCTCTATCGCGAAACTATTTGATGAGTGTATTTACTTGGTCGAGAAAAGTAACAGTGTCGGAATACAAGTTGGAAAGATTGACAAACAAGATCATGTTCGTTGGATGAACATTCATTTCGAATACGGAACGTTTACTGTGGAACCAGTACAATCTGTATTCGATGAGAATTATCTAGTCATTGCCAACGCAATATCAAATAGTGTGAACATTTCCGACCGTGGTCTATTATATATCGTACAGTACAACTCACAAACAGGTGGAGATTTAAAAATACTTTCTACGTTTGATTTTTCAAGTCGGGAACTATCCAATCAAAGTCAAAAATACTCTAGTGTACATTTTATCGTACAAACAAATGGATTGAACGTTGTTGGATGTACGTATGGATCTATTTCATACTTGGAAATTTTTTCTATGAAACATGAAACACTTGTACACAAGAACAGTTTCGCACTAGGAGTGAATAATCAACACTTGTTTCACGCTAGAGTTTACCAAGATCGCATCGTTATCCTATTCAATAACATGTTACACGTTGCAAAAGTGAATGACTCTATTGAGTTGCTTTACCGTATTGAGCTTCTCGAGTATGACATTTCGTTAGAATCGAACACACCATTCGAGTATCAAACTTTTTTGAACCAATCAGGGAGTTATTTTCGTTCACTTTTTTTCAATATTTACTATTTCAACATTTTCGTTCAGGATAGAGTTTATTTATTCGTGAATGGGTTGTACTATGGTACCAAGGTATTGGTTCTTCATGATTCCAAGTACGAAGAATTGGTTGATTTGAAACATGATAAACTTGTACACTCTGCGATCATGATAGGTAACGAAATCACATGCTCGCACACAGACGGAACAGTTACAAAGTATGTAATAGAAAAAGTACAAGTAGAGAAAAAGAAACGATCGTACGAGCGAACAGGAAAAGTCTATCCAAATCAATTTGAAAATGGAACTGATTTGATACTTGATCAGTGTAATGGAAGTGTGCCTATAGACGACAAGTACATATTTATGAGAAACGAACAAAAGTCATCGTACATTGTGCGACGATTAGATCATGTGTTGAAACAAGTCGAACTGTTCAACAAAGAAAGACCAATACTATTTGTACCAGGTTCTAATGTGCGCTACGTATCTACAAATGGAGAAATAGGACGGCTAGAATAATTTAGAAGATCAAATAGTGAACAAACACGCTTATTTTTTTGCCTAATGTCGATAAAAGTTGTGATGAATTCACAGATGTACAAGTGGTTCTGTTACCCTTTTTCGATATGCGTACCCATTATAGTGTTCTGAGTTGACAACGTACGTCAACTGAAAGTTTTGGCTTTGGTTGACCAAGCATACCATAAGTAGAGTCCAGTCAAATCAACTATGTACATATAATTCTCATGTTTTGAGGGTAGCTTTGGTATCACAGCCTTTGGGTAACAGAGAAGCTAGGACTTGTATTTGATGCAATGGTACAAATAGTCCCAGTCTTGATATTAGAACCAGACCAGACCAGAACCAGTAGCAGTACTAGTACCAGTACCAGAACCAGTACCAGAACCAGTAGCAGTACCAGTACCAGAACCAGTACCAGAACCAGAACCAGTACTAGAACCAGTACTAGAACCAGAACCAGTACCAGTACCAGTACCAGAACCAGTACCAGAACCAGTACCAGTACTAGAACCAGTACTAGAACCAGAGTATAGGTGGCATACACAAGTGATCTTTGCTAATAAACATCGCTTGCCGTGTAACTCCTTGTGCAGCTGCCTTTTTAGATATTACAACAACTACAACATGTTACGACTCAGCATACTGCTAGTGGTACTAGGTGTCATCACCGCTCAGTCATGGGATGAACAAAATGACCCTTTAGTATTCTCGCCAAAATATCAATACCAATTCGGACAGCTACCACTAGCAAGTATGCTGCCAAACGAGTCGTTACCATGGTCCGAAATGTTCTGGCCAAATTTTGCAGCTGGTATTGCTCAGCGATGGTACAACTACGACGGAGAAATGTTTGGTTATCATTTGTACTCCAAACAAGAACTGAAGAATTTGACTACCGAAGAAAAAATGAAGCTATCACCAGCAGAAAAGTTTGACATTTTAAATCAAAGATACGATTATCCAACAGTGTATTCAGAATGGAATCGAACACATCCAGAAGACCCATTCTGGACTGGATTGTGTCACGGATGGGCTCCTGCAAGTGTACATAAAATCTAGTAGATGTTAACATTGTAGGTACATTATCGTCAACCTGATGCGATTAACGTTACAAACAAAGATGGTATTGTTCTACCCTTCGGAAGCAGTGACGTTAAAGCACTACTGACATACTTTATCGCCGAGTATGAACCACAAGGACTAGAGTATGGTTTCGTTGGCAGAAGATGTAATGACGCTGACGTAAAAGGACAACTAGCTAATGTCCCAGAATGTCAAGACATCAACGCAGGAGCGTTTCATACAATTATCACAAACGAGCTAGGTTTGAAACAAACTAGCTTTGTTGTCGATGTCGGTAAGCTAAATAGCAATCTACTAACACCAAAGATCCAAGCGCTCCAGTATGGAATCAACCAGTTGCTGGGTTCAACAGCACTATCAAGGAAAAAGTAGAATTGAAGCCTTTAGCTAACAGCACTGCAGTTCGCGAGTACTTGATATCAACAGAATTGTACTATATTGCTGAAGCTGAAAGTCGCTACAACCCATTCCCACCTTCTGTTGTGCACGGTGATCTGTTATACTGGGTACAGGTGGATAAACACGATAACATTGTTGGTGGAAGATACGAGAACTACAAACGTATGGACTTTATGTGGTATTTGATACCTCAACCATTCAGTGGATACTTTTCATCACTAAAGCAACTTGTCAAAGAAGAAAACGATGACGATAGCTTTGAGCTACCAACCTTCAGAGACAGCTCTATTGTTTTGCGTGGCGTGGAAGGTGTCATTCAAGATAATGTTTCTGTAAAGAGATACACGAAAACATGGCAAATCAACGTACCTAAAGCTAGCTCTATCGAGATTCGATTCACGAAACTTGCTACTGTCAAGTACGAAGATCGTGTTCGTATCTATGAGGCTGAGAATGGACCACTGATTGCTAGTGTACATGGTAACAAAATTCCTCCAGCGATTCACGTCAAGCACTCGCAAGTATTCATCGTTTTCTCAAGCCAAGGACACGACAATTCAATGTTTGAGCTCTGTTACTCGGCAATGTAAATTTACTATCCACCCTTTGGTTTCTGAATAAATCTCAAACATAAATAACTCAATATTTTGAGACCAATCATGAGCGCGAATAATATTCCAACATTAATCCAAATGTTGCTGATAGGAGTGGTCATGGACAAATTCTTGATAACGCTATCTCCTGTTGGGAAGAAGCATGGTTGTGGAGGGGAAGGGCACTCAAATGTTACTCCTTGGAACTCGTTAATAATCAATGCCTCGTATCCGTAATGGAACATTGAAATGTAATAAATCCAAACAAACCATGGAGGAATATTTCCAACATTAATGTACAATCCACCAAACAACATCCTGAAAGTGTTAGTAATTATAATCTAGATAACATACAGCTAAGATGGTTAGAAATGTGAAAAAATGAAACTTACTAGAGTGATCAACAATGGCGTCATGGCCATGGCAAAGTTGGTATTAGGAGAGAACGTTCCTATCAACATACCCAGTGACTGTGCAGTCAATGAAATGACAACGTTCAAAAATAAAAAGATGAAAAACCTATCTGGTGCTGGATTCAATCCAATCATCCAGTACGAAATGGCACTATTTAAAATGGGGAAAAAGATGGTATTCGGTAATTCGGCTATCGATTTGGCAATA
>JAESGV010000386.1_pt1 | contig 19490 bp, 16 predicted proteins | sample 9269781 | NCBI WGS metagenome assembly JAESGV01 (sample SAMN15741586, study PRJNA653496) | algae metagenome | isolation source: Tildeniella torsiva UHER 1998/13D and co-occurring heterotrophs from... | place: Slovakia: Slovak Paradise National Park, Hrabusice, Kosice Region | collected 2000-01-01
CTGATGCCGAACGCAAAAAGATCCGTTACTGGAAATCAGTAGGTTTGGGATTCAGCACTCCAAGAGCTGCCATCGAAGGTACCTATGTTGACAAGAAGTGCCCATTCACTGGTCAAGTCAGCATTCGCGGTCGTATTCTTCGTGGTGTAGTTAAGAGCACCTCAATGAAGAGAACCGTCATCGTCAGACGTGAATACTTAAAATACGTCAGCAAGTTCAACAGATACGAAAAGAGACACAAAAACATCCCAGCTCACATCTCACCTGCTTTCGAAGCCAAGAACGGTGACGAAGTCATCATTGGTGAATGCAGACCATTGACAAAGACCGTTCGCTTCAACGTTTTGAAGATCGTACCAAAGGCACAAAAGAAGAAGTTCGTTCCATTCTAAATGAATATTATAAAATACTATTTAACATGGTTTAGAAACGTTTATTTGTAACACTTCTTGGTTGAGTAAGAATATGCAAACAAATGAACAAGAGGCATTTCCTCCCTCAATGTACGGTCTACACAAAATTTTAACTGTCAAGCAAAATATCGTTGATTCTCAATGTACCCACAACTATCGCGACGTTGTGTTTTGGAATATGGGGAATACACATTAACTGGGTCTTCGGTGGAATTAAACAACAAGGGTCGTGCAACTTGCCACTAGTTATGACTCTCTTAACTGCTGATGCCTCGATCGGTTTAATTATTGCATCTTTATTATGTGTTTTGATTTCGTATGCCGTAGCTTCGACTAGATTGTACAAGTTGGATTTTATTGCAACCTTTTTGGTGAACATCATAAGGTTGGTGTACAGTATACTTGTATCTGGAGGCCTTCTCATTGCCACTGCTGTATTTTATTATAACGGCGATTGTGTAAGCGCAGTGTCATTTAAACTCACAACCTCAGAGGTCATTATGCCCAGAGCTTCACCCATTTTTGATTGCATACTGGACATGCCTTGGAATTGGAACATTTGGAACCGTTTTAGCCTATACACTACTAGTATACGTTAGATACTTTTATGTTGATGATGGTATGTTCCAGTTAACATAAACACTTCTTCAAACTTCTTTGTTCTAATTGTAAAACCAAACAGTCGAACACAGTGGCACGATGTCACTCAGATTCCCTCTCGTTTTTTGGAACGAACCGCCGGAGCTGTCTTTTACGTCGTGCGTTATTATAAAATCAAAAGATCGTATAATTACGGGTACACATTGTGGACTTTGTGTTCTATGGGTTGTCAACAAAGAACCTACGACAGACGACAAATCTCCAACGAGCGAAAATAATGATAAATGTTTTGTAGAGCCTTTTGCAGTTTTATCGGGTCACGAATGCGCAGTTACAGATATGACCGAGTGTACATTTGATTTTGCTCCTGCAGTTTGTAGTGGTAATTATTTTTCTCATATTTTCGTTTAATATTTTAGTATCATTGGATGGCACGCTGTGTGTTTTTAATTTATTAGACGGACGATGCATGGCTTTGTCTCCCTTTTTACTATCAGATTCTCCTATGAGTGTTGTATGTCTACCTGGTGGAAATCAAGTCGCATGCTCCGGAAAACACAACAATATAGAGATCGTCGATCTAAAACAACTCAAAGTTACTTGTACATTAGAAGGACATACTGAATGGGTTACGTCGCTTGCATGTGGACCTTATCGAGAACTACGAGGTTTATTATTTTAAAAACGCTGACAAAATAGATACGCAACAAAAAGTTATCATGGTAAGCGCTGGAGAGGATAGTACGCTACGATATTGGACGTTTGAACAAAATAAGAATACTCTAGTCGTTGATATTAACGATCAAATGCCATCTTACTCTGTCGACTCGCAAACAACTCGACCACTATGCACAGTACACGCAGAAGACTGGTCCTATGTTCTCGTTGTCGATGAGAGCGAATGGAGGTTGTTCACATTCAAAGCATACAGACCAACATACGTCACGAAAGCACCAGAACAAGGACAAAAACTCAAAGGTGGACTATTCATAGATAATAGACACGTTCTCATTTACACAGAATCAGGAGACGCGTACGTGTACAAACTACCAAGGCCTCGTGATTTGGATCTTATTTCTCATCACGTTATTGATCCACCAACTGCACTGAGTCGAAGTGAATCAAGTATTGCCTACCGTATAGGTCGTGGAAATCCATTTGGTTTGGATGAATCATCGGCTACAGAATCTGACGAAGAGGAAGAAGACGATTTCGAATTGATAAAAAATGAATATCAACCTATTGAAGAAACCATTCAAGCAGGAAGAGGTACAAAATCAAGTGACACACCAACGAAACCTAAACCATCTTCATTGTTGAAAGTAGATGATTCGAAACGATCTGCGTCAAGTGTAACGCCACCTGCAAATTCAACATTATACACGAGTTCAGGAACAGGTCAATTGACAAAATCACCATCACTTGCACAACTATCAAACTCGATTTTGGGAGTATTTGGTTTAAAAAAGAGAGAAGGCGAAGGTACTGTTTACATTAACAGACCTGATGACAAGAAAAAGAAACGTGAGACTATTGGTCATACTGTACCTACTATACAATTACCAAAGATGTCAAACTCGACATCAGATACAGATATTAGTTCGAATGCTGGTGGACAAATGAAGAATAGTCGAAGCGATTCCAACATTAGTGGAACTTCACCAAGAACACCTCAAAAGAGCAATCCTAATAATCCCTTTTTGACAGTTGGTAACGTTTCACCAATTACGCCAAAGACACCAACAATGGACGATTTACGTGAAGATGGAGTCATGGCTGTATTCTATGGAGCCAACCAATCTTCAACGTCGATTGTTTCTGCTATTGAACGTGCTCAAAGTAAGAGTATCATGGAGTCTGGAACAAGTGAACCTTTACTTGACGATAGAAGTACAGACGAAGTACCTGTTCTGATCGAAACATTACGCGAATCGGAGAGTATTAAAGCATCACTTGGAACATCTGTATGGAGATCAACTGGAAATGTTGTCATAAGAGCTGATACTAACGGTGCACTCAAATTGTGGAGAATTAACATTAATTCGAAATCAAAGAGGAAAAAGAAATCGAAAAAGAGGAGGGAAGAAGAGATCAAACAAGAACTTGCAGAACAAACTGGAAACAGTAGCGGAGAAGAAGAAGATCAAGATAAAATCACAATCGAAGAAATCCATACTGCTACATTGGCATCAGGATGGGCAGAAGATAGCAACAAAAAACGATCCAAACATCCAAGCAAGATTACCGCATCTCAATTTGCAATTGACAAGGAAAAAACTCCAAGACTCATTCATGGTCACTTGGATGGTACAATCATGATTTATCCAAGTTCCGTAAGCATGTCTGACTCTGAACCTATCAAAATCAAAGCTCATGAAAAGAAAGTTACTGCATTGTTAGTCATACATGACAAATCATCAGAGAAGCGATTACTACTAGTCAGTGGTTCAGCTGATTACTCTGTCAAAGTATGGGTACTCACTACAGGAGTATTACTATCAGAATTTAACTTGCATAGTGGAGCAGTGAACTTGTTGTTCTTACCACCCAAGATCATTCGCAAGAAACTACAAGGATGTTTCTGTTCCGTTGCAGAAGATAGATCTGTAGTATTGTACTCAACTCGTACATTTGAAGTCATACACGTACTAGGAGGACACTCAAGTGCAGTGCTTGCAGTCTACTTTAAAGCAGAAATGGACTACCTTATGGTACGTTGCAGTGATGGTACACTATACATATGGCAGTTGAGTACTGGTTTACTGGAGAGACGAGTGTTTGGCAAAGTGGCAGCTTCGTTGATCGAACAATGTGTTGGAATAGGAAGTCGAAGACCAATCTATCATGTTCAGTTCATGAAGAGCGCAGACATAATAGAGAAGCCATCAAGCTTTTTGGATACTGCGTACATGGCCGTAGACGATCGTTCTCCGGACATTCAAATGCTCATGTTGTCCGTTAGAAGGTTAATAGGATCAATCAACGCGAAACGTGATACCATTCGTCAGTGTATCAAAGAACCTGATGTCAAGAAGAGAAACGCAGGTTTGTCACACTCCATGTTATGTGCACTTGGATACGTGTTACAGTATGGAAACAACAAGTGTTTGACTGATTTGAGAACAATGTTAAACATACAAGCACCAGAGCCAGTAGCATACATTGGTCTAAAAGGTGCAGGAACAACATTTTCTCTGATTGTACCCAAGGCGTCAGATAGAAGTCAACCGTTCATCTTTTCACCAGTGTTGAGCGCATTGCACACAGTCAGTTGCGTATCACTACTTAACGCACTAGCGACTATACCAGAGTTGAAACGAATCGCTTCAGAATGTATCAAGTACTACCTACAAATTATGCCAAAAGAAATTGAAAGATACGAAGATCCATCCTTCTTGTGGTGTGCTCAATTCTTGCGTGACTCATCAAAAGAGATACAAGTGTCTGCTCGTGCAATCATGTCATCTGTTCTCACAAGAATGAACATGCAACAGTTACGTGGACTAGCTGAAAAACTATCAGGAATATTACTAGACTCTAGTGAAGATTCTTCAACGGCGAACACTCACCGTAAGCAAAACATCATTGTAGCTTTGGCTATTCTTGCATATCGAGTTCCAAAGGCAGTTGATGGAAGAATCGCGTCGATTACGGCTATGGGTTTGATAGAAATTTTGGAAAGAGGAGGTGCTCAACATTCGAGTGCAATTTCACTCTTGGGAGATGGTTACGAGACATGGCAATACTATATACCTGATACTATGGGTTTCTGTAGACAATTGTTCCAACTGAGCTTGTCTGCGTTGAACAATTCCAACCAGGGTGATAGCGATGGAATGTCATCAGATGCTCTGCAAGCATTCGTAAGTATGGCTAGTGTCGATACTCGCTTGTACATAGAGTTTATTAACGGAATTGTATGTTCATAGTTATCGTTACTAATATTTAGATATCAAATGCTCAACAAACGTCGACAACAACGTTATCAGCAGCAATCACATCCTTGTACCCTCTCATGCACAAGCATCCTTATGCTTTGATTGATCACTTGGTAGTTATAACATCACTGCTGCTACGAGTACTTGATCCTCACTTCCCATCTATCCGTGACATTTGTTTACCATCAAGCACAAAGATTCTACGTTCCATGGTTGAAATTTTCCCAATGGTTAGCTTCCATCAAGAAAAACAAAAGTTGGCAGTTGGAAATGGAGAAGGTTTAGTAGTTATCTACGACATGAGGACTGCAAGCAAGTGGCAACTATTCTCGGCTCATCAAGCTCCTGTTAGTGCTATTTCTTTCTCGCCAAACGGTGAGCAACTGGTAACATACTCTCCAAAAGAGGCAACATGTAAAGTATGGAACACTGATGGCAGTAGCATGCTATCGTTTATTGGAATGAGTTCTAGAGCAATCAAGACTATAGATATTGTTGGAATTAAGAACATGCCACCAATGCAACCAATAGATATACTCAAGAGTGTCAAGTTCCAATGGGAGAACGCGAAAACCTTTTCACTGAAGCCAGGAAAGAGCCTGGCAACACAAACATTTTCTTTATAAATTGTAAACGTTCTGGAACAAGAATCCAAACTTTTTAGAACACTGCCATGTCATCACTTGCAGGCCAATTCGCTCGCAAGGTTGCTCTGTTTGTCAAAGATGAAAAATTAAACAGTTCCGAGTTTCAACTCAAGAGCACAGACGGTGATAAAATTGTTATGACTGACGGCGACGATCTAGAGGTAAAATCAAAATTAGTTACTGACAAATAAGTTCACAGTTACTGTACTTGACCGTAATGGAAAGTTTTCTGTATCGAGCGACTATGTTATGCTGCAAGGCAAATGGTTACGAAAACTAAACGAATTTTGCAACGCAGGACGAAAAGATATTACAGACGTTCTCAAACTCGCCAGTTCCGAATATATGGATATTATTATGGACGACGACGATGAAGAAGAGGTCGACGAAGAGGATGCAGACGAACAAAAAGATGAGAACGAAGACAAGGATGATGACGTAGATGACGATGATGCAGACGAAGAAGACGAAGAAATCGTTATGGAAGAAGAGGATGACGATAACGCACATAAAAAATTCAAAGTTGAACTTGATAGATGGTTGGAATCGTTCAAAGTAAGATACGCTCTTTATCACAACTAACATACGCAGTGGAGAAAAGAAAATGAGAAAAAAGCAATCAGTAGAGACCAAAAGAAACTTTCAAAACAAACTGGTGCTGCTATTTCAAATAGACCAAAGTTAGAAGTCGAAGTATTGGCTTTTAACAACAATTATCAAGTAACCATGCTCTTAAACAAGTCTATTTTCTCGATTCACTATCCAAAGATGTTTAATCCAACAAAGGGTGAACATTTGGTACGTATATTTCATATCAACTAACCATGGTAGCTTGTATCTAGTGAAGATCTAACTTTGGCAGATTTTGTTACACGAGTTAACAACTATATGAAGAAACACAGTTCATCACTTGGATCATTGGGCATCGCGTTGTCCATTCTACTAACAAAAGCACTCGAATACTACATTGAACTCACATACATTGAACCATTAACGCCATTCTCTAAGCATCAAGTTAAAGATGATGTGTTTGGTACAACTGTTGAAGAAGAAGGTGCAGATAGTGATGACGAAGTACAAGAGAAACAACCACAAGAGTTATACAAAAAGGCATGGGGACAAGCAACACCATTTGTTGGTCCATACAATGAAGAAGCTCGTCAACACGTATTGAAAGAAGTTGCTTCCATCATGAAGCGTCAAGCACAATACATTCGTGAAGGTTTCGAAATTGAACTCGTTGACGAGAATCCATTCGTGTGGAATGTTCGATTATTCAATTTCCCAGAAGATAGCGATTTGGCAAATGATTTGGAGCAATATCATCAACGTTATGAGCTCGGTGAGAAAGATATCGTTGTAGAGATCAAATTCACTGGAGCGTTCCCAAGTGAACCACCAGCAGTTCGCGTTGTCAAACCAAGACTACAATACTTGACAGGTCAAGTCACATTTGATGGATTCTTATGTGTTGACTTTTTGTTACCACAAAAGTGGAACAGACATGCTCACATGGATACTATTATTCAACAAATCAAGAATTCATTGATTGAGAACAAGGCACGAGTTGACTTGCGTACTCACTTTGAGTATGATACCAAACAAGCATCAGAAGCATATGTTAGACAACAACAATTCAGATCATTTAGAGTACCAACAGCAAACAACTTTACACAAAACATGTTTGTGTTCTCAACAGAGTTTTCCAAGAGTATTGTTCAAAGTAGCAAGTTGCAACAAATTGATCGTGGTAACAAGGTGATTTTATCTCCAGCTGTTGCAGAAAAGATCTTCTCATCACAAGAGTTCCAACTTCCATTAATTTTTGAAATCAAATCGTTACGTGGTCAACGTGTATATTGTGGTGTAAGTGAGTTTACTGCACCTGACGGCAATATTATTGTCCCACAATTCATGATGAAAGATTTGTTCTTGACTGAAGGTACCAAAGTCCAAGTACGATCTGTTGTATTACCAATGGCAACAAGATTGAAGATTCAACCTCACTCGAAACAATTTTATGAAATTCAAGATCATAAGAGTGTATTAGAGAAGGCATTGTTCAACTTTAGTTGCTTGACAGAAGGTCAAACAATTCCAATTACAGATAGCAACACAAACAAGACGTATTTGATTGAAGTTGTTGAGACGTTACCTGATAGAGCTGTATCGATTATGACAGATCATGGTTACCTGGATGTTGAAATTGATTTCATTCCTGCTGTTGATCTTGTTGATAAGAATACTTTAAAAGAGAGACAGGATGAAGAAAGACGTATTAAACGCGAAACAAGAGATCAACGTATTCATAAATGTATTCAACATACTCTTAGAAAGAGAGTACAAAAGAAGCAACATGTAGAAACGGCGTTATCAAGAGCAAAACGTAAGATTTGATTCTTGTATTTATTTACATTTTAGAAATGAATATCAAAGAGACAGCAGAGATTCGTATCAAGTTCCCTAATGGAAAACAAGCACAAATTAATCTTGATCCCCAAGCACCCACCAGAACATTGTATGAATATGTAGAAACATTAGAAGATGAGGAACTGTATGTCTGCAAACCATACACCACACCTGAATGCTTAGAGTTGACTATGCAATATCCAAAAATGTTGATTCCAAATAGTTTCTTAGATACTTTGGAAACAGCTGGTTGCTTCCCACGTGGTATGTTACTCTTACAAGAGCACGATCGCTTCGGTAATGAATAAACATGGAATATTTATTTCCTTGAAAATGATGCTTGGAGAACCTGTTTAGTTCCCATGTAAATAGATTCTACACTAGCCATGGCGCCAACACCATTATCTCCACACATTAGAGTTTTGGAGACTGGTTCGAAAACGACCACACCTAGTTCTCTATTTATGATATCCAAATGCTTCTTTGTGAATGGATGTGTCCACATGGTTGTGTTCATGGCTGGACATACAATGAATGGTTTGTGTAGCTCCCATGCTCTACAAACACATGTTACTAAATTGTCACATAGACCATTGGCAATCTTGGCTAACGTATTAGCGTCAAGTGGAGCAATGAGAAGAACATCTGCCCATTTTTTCAAATCAATATGGGTGACTGGATCTCCTCTCTTGTTCCATACATTCCATTCATCTTTGTCGGTGTAGACTTGGAAGTTAAATATTGGATTTTCTGTTTTGATTGTTTCGTCTTGTTTCAAGAATTCCATTACACTTTGTTTTAGGTTTTCTTGTGGGCAGAAATGTAGTGCAGAATCAGTCAAAGCAACACGTACATCAAAACGCATGGGCACGCTCGAGTTGGATAATTCACTTTGTAGGAAACAACTGATCAACTCTGGGAGTTTGATGGCAGCAACACTACCAGTTACACATATCAACAAATTGAAAGTTCTACACTCTGATGTTTTTGTACTTGGAATGGTACTTGTCAATGGTTTTTCATCAATTGATTGTTGTTGTGGTTGTGGTTGTTCGATTCTTTCGTTTGTTGGTTGTTGTTCATGTGTAGTTGTGTTGGTGTAGGTTGGCATCTGACATGATGATTGGTTTTCATACGTTGGTAGTTGAGCTGTTGTCTTGGCTGGTGCGACACCTAGCATGCTTGAAATGATGGAAAAAGGATTCGAACCGTTGAATTGCGTGTTAAATGTTGTTGGTACACCAGTGCGACATGATTGAGTAGGCGCAAATGGATATTTTTCCATAGTGGACAAGGGAGTAGCACGGTAATCCATGGTAGGTGTAGCGCTGTCTGTGCAGTCAAAATCATCTTCTTCGAATCCTCCGCCGCACTTGGTACGCTTTGTTTTAGGTCCTCTTTTTCTTCTTTCTTGATACACGCAGTCGAGGCCTTTTGTAGCACACCTAGTACATGGTATAGGAGAATCTCCGTCGCATTTTTTGTGCAGTTTGCTGCAGTTCACGCAGGCCATTTTGTTAATTTTTCTTTTTTTCAAACACAAAACTTCAGCTTGGTTGGCGCCACCTGTACATGATGTGTTGTTTGGGGGTGGACTATTCTGCACGGGTGGAGTGGATTGTTGGTTTTGCATCATGTGATAAGGTGGGATATTTTCGTACGGATTATGTCGCATGGGATTTACTGGATAGTCGTTTTGTGGGTGGTGCATCATGTGTAACGAGTGTAAAGATGGTAATTGTTGCTGTGGTCTTTCATTATATTGTGGTCGTTGGTCTTGCGTAATCATTGGCGGTAACGTTTTTGGTGAAGGTGTATGGTCACGCACCAACGAGTTCAGGTTATGCTCTTGGTTCATGAGGTTGTGTGCGTACTTTTAGATTGGATTTTGAGCGCCGTACGGAGAAATGAAAAAATCCGATTTGACCGCTAAAAAGTTGTAACAAGCACTACGATTTGTGCGCTGCTTTAATGTACGATAGCATATCTCGCTGGCCTTTAGGCGGACTGATTGTCTTCTTCTTATTTTGCTTTGGCTTCTCTTTGGGTGATTTTTTGGACTTTTTTTTCTGAGCTAATTCAGTTTTTTCTTTCTCAACTTTTTCGACCGGTGCGGCTTCTTGTAACTTGCGTTCTTCAGCTGTTGTAGTTTTAGAGGCTTCCAAAATCGTTTTTCTTGCATCTTGCACGCATCCAAATTTATGTAGCATATTCCAGAACAGCGAGGGATGATTTTTCAGTAAGATGTTACTGTCATCAAGCTTTGCTGGTTCCTGTGATGCAAGTTCTAACACTTTAGCTTTTGTTAGTCCCTCATTGTACAATTCCCAAAGTGTATCAGATGTTCCTGTACTTCGATGTGGAGCATTATATTTGATGGCCAAACTTGGTTCAAACGAGTGGTTGCATGATGGACAAGTGATAGTTGGTGTATCGTCCACTTGGAGTTTTTCTATGACTTCTTTTGACACCCAGGATTTACAATTGTCACATGATTGTCCAATAGTGAAAACTATGCCTTGTGCACTATTGCTATAGTGATTAACAATAAAATCATCTTCATCTACTCGAGGACGTGATGCTCCTTTCGATTTAAATTTCAATACAGTTCCCGATTTTGTTTTTGTTTTTGATTCAAGTACTAACACTGTTTTCACTCGTTTCGTTGGTGGTGTTTCTACGTCAGGATCTGTATGTGAATCATTGTTTGGTTCTTCTCTCTTTCGTTTCGGACTTGCTTCTTCGGCTTCTTCTGTATTTTGCATTATCGTATCAACGAGTGTTTCTTTCTCAGGTGAAGGCCTCTTAGGGCCGTCAGGTGAGGTATCAGGACTCGTTTTTGCTTTGTTGAACCAGTTTTGTAATGCGTTTGCCGATTTCTCGATTGACTTTTGCTCTGCTTTTGACACAAACTTTTTAGATCTTGTTGTCGACTTCTTTCGAGTGATGATAACATCCTTACCGTCAGGTAGTTCCGATTCTGGATTTGAGTCTGTTTGTACATGTTGGGCAACATCTGTCGTTTCTACAGAGGCTGGTGGTGAGGTGGGTTCAGCAGAATCTGGGAATTGAGAGAAACTCATGTTGTTCATGTCTTGTACGGGAGAAAGTAAAAATTCATCTTCGTTGTTAGTGTGCAACTCTTGTTTCGTATTTGCTGTATTTGGTTTTTCTTCATCATCTTCAAAGCGTATACTCTTCCTAATTTCAGCTGGTGGTTCAAACACGAGTTCTTGAGTATGATGTGTTGGTGCAGAGGTTGGTGTATTATCATTCACAGTGGATGCACTTGATGGCTCTGGTTTCGGCGTTGGTGCTATCTGCGAGTGTAGTGTCATGTATACTCGGTTGATATTTTCTTGTACAAGCGCAGACGCTTTGGGCATGTACTTTAAACTGTAATCGAATTTGATGTCATCTCTGTAGTGTTCAATATCTCCCAAAAACTGAGATGGTTTCATTGCCTTGTCGTTTTCTCCAGACACGTTCTCCAAGTAGGTGATAATTAATTTCTCTTTTGCTCGAGTGAGACCCACGTAACAAATCTTTCGCTCTTCGTCGAGTGCTTCGGCAGATAGTCCACGATGTTTATGGTGCTCTCGATTTGATGGAATCACATCTTGGTTGCAGCGAACGAAAAATACAGTGTCCCATTCTAGACCTTTTGCTGCGTGAATTGTTGATAACACCACGGCATCTTGTCGTACTTTTGTGTTATCAAAAAACTCTTCCAAGTAGAACGCAATTTGTTGTCGCCACGAAACTATTTGACTATACGCCGCTTTGTTTGCACCTTTTGTTTTGGTCCATTTCTCCAACTCTAGTATCAACGCATTGAGATTATGGTTTCGAATGATATCTTGAGGTCCTGTTTTCTGTTTCTTCTCAAGTTCTCTTTGTTTTCTGAGCATGTAGTCCTTTAGTGGCGTATCCTGCAGAAGGTGTTGAACGACTCGCGGCATAAAGTTTTGGCTACTCGAAATATCGTCGGCAAATTGAGTAAGCTTGTTTATCTCGTCCACAAATGTCTCTAGTATCGAGCGTTCTTCCTCTGACAACATGTTTGTTGCATTCTTCAATGTTGTTCTACGTTTCTTTGATGGACTATCTGAGTACATGAATAGTGTAGTTTGTACGCTTGTCTCTTGTTTTTCTGTTGGTAGTTCTTTCATTGTTTTTGGAAACGATTCTTCAACACAATATTGTAGGGCTTCATACTGTGAATAGAACCCTTTTTCTGTTCTGATCTCTTCCACATACTTGATAATATGCCTTGTCTTTTTACCGACATCAGTCAGACATTTTAACGCTCGTTTCCACTGCTTTTCGTGTGCTGCTGTATCTGTAGTCAACATCGACAAAATAGATACAATTCCAAGAATAGAGTCTCTGCTTCTCCAATTTGTATGAGAGTTATCTGCACGAACGTACGGAATGTTATATCTTTCGAAGGCTTCTTCAAAATTATCTAGTACCTTTCCGACTCTACTTATGACTGCGATACTTCCATAGTCTGATCCACAATCTCCTACTATCTTCTTCACACATTCAGCGTGCCTATCATTCACTTGAGAAAGAACAAAATCGTTTTTCTGTTCAACAAGTAGTGCAATGCATTGTGCAATACAATGTGGTTCTTCTATTTCGTTCTCCACGCTGACAACTGGTATCTTGGTATAAGTCGTTGTTCTTTCCTTGTCCTTTCTCACGAATGTTGCGTTGTTCTTAGCAGTCCTATGATTGTACATCAAGCTATCAGCAGCGTCAACTATATTATAGTTGTGGCATCGGTAGTTGGTATTTAGATTGAATTCTTTCATAGATTTGGGTTCAAATGCTGCTTTGAACTTTTGAAACAGATCAACACCGGCACCACGAAACTTGTACAAACTTTGATCATCGTCACCGACGCACATGTAGCGTGATTTCTTTGCAAAACACAAAAGAAACTCTAGTTGTGGAATACTAAGGTCTTGGAACTCATCAACTAGAATATACTGGAATCGGTTACTGTATGTTTCGAAAATTTCTCCTCCATCTCTTAGAGTCTCCGTTGCTCGTGTTATGACGCGAGTAAAATCAATGTACCCTTCTTCGTACAATTCACTGTTAAATGTTGTGTACATGTAAGCCTCTTTTTTGTCCATTTCTTGTGTAGATGTTTTTGTTTCTAACCATTTCAACCAGTATTCGACTGTGTCTTTTGGTTCTGCGCTGTTGTTTTTTGTGTAACGTTCCAAAACGTGATTCAATATAGATCTGCGTGTTGCATCATCAATGGGTCGTAGTAGCTTGTCTTTAATTTTGGCTTGTGCAACGTTAACGATTTCAAGACATATTGCATGTATTGTGTGCACTGAGACATCTCGCGTTCTCAGTCTCTTCTCTTTTTCCTTATTTTCCAAATTAAAATTATACGTTCGGTCTGCCAGTCTATCTTTAAGTTGTGTAGTGGTTTTCTTTGCAAATGTTATCAATAATACAGCTTCGGCAGGTACATGTTCCATAAGTGTTAGGTACATAATTCGTTCTATAAGTATAGTTGTTTTTCCTGCACCAGGACCTACAATGAGTGTAAAAATATTCTGATGAGCTCAAACCTAACAAACAGTTAATAGGAGAACACAAACAACATACCTGCTGACACAAGAACATTTGCATGCTTGGAACACGTGACGCAGTTCAACTGGAGCTCGTCAAGGTTCTTCTGTATGTCTTCCATTGTTCAATAAATTTCTGCATTTCTGAGTTGGCCGCGTTACAAGGAATAGTTCACAAAAGAAAGAAATCATAGGAATTAGGTACTATGTTCGTAAATGGAAGCAAGGTTAAAAACACAGGCTGTAACGGCAATAACTGTATAATTTAAATGTGTATGATCTTTAATAACAACGAATCTAATTGCGTTGTCCTCCTCATTACATTTGAAGACGGAAAAGATGGTTGGTGAGGAAAAATTGGCTACCTCCGGATGCAACGAGATGGAAAACCTCACTAAAACGGAATTGTTGATCGTTGTCAATGGTCATAATACCTCCAACGAAAACGATAATGCCACCCGATGGACTTGGCTGACAATCAGTTGTTGATAGTTCGTGTTTAACGGTTTTGAATGGGAGTTCTCCAAACTTTTTGAGAATGTTAACCTTGCCTTGAATTTGGTCATTCTCCCAAGTCAAAAGACTGTTGTTTTGCTATTGTCGAAGTTAGATCATTTTCACAGTACTAACAACGTACGTATAGATTCGCTAGATTTTGTCTGTTTTGATCGAACACTTGATAGTAGTGGTCTACGAAGGCCTTTCCGATTTGTTGGAAGTTGGACATGTTATGTGTTGTTGTGTTTTGTTTGAAAAGTCGAGTTGACTTCAAACCCGCCTCACAAACTTTTTGTATCGTTAAAATTTTGAATGAAGAGGTCATTAGTTGCATTAAAGTCTGAAACATGAGCAAACAGCTCTTGCACTGGTGATCCAAAGTGTTGTTCAACTTTACTCGTAGTACACTCGAACAACATTTTTGCAAATAAATAGGTCTTCTTCAAGGAAGCTCGTTTCTATGACTATATTTCCGCTCAATATCTCTGCAGGTATTACATTTTGAGCTGCTTCTATTGTTGATTGATATGTATTTGTTGATCCCGGCATAACAAATCCGATTTTGAAATACCATTCTTCAATTACGTTACCATGCAGTGATACTTGTTGTAGTATGCGAAACTTTTTCATCATTTCTGTTGATGTAAAATTTAGTTCTCGTGATATCTCCTTCTTTTCTAGTATTGTTTTAGGTATCGATATACGCATTTCTTTTCCATCTAATACACCTTCTTTGTTACCCCTATTGCGTTAAATGGCTAAATTATAGTACCAATTTTCTTGCCATATTATCTCGCCTTCTGATGACATATTCATCCAGTTTCTGCATAGTTAGACCAGAGCATTTACATTTCTTACATCGACAACCCCTTTTTAAGAGTTTCAGACTTCTCGAAGTCATTTTTGTTTTGCATTTTGCGCGTAAATAGAAGTTGAGTACTGCGTTTTTTCGACAGATCAACGAGCTGTAGAAAGCAGTTTATTGGTGCTTGCTTTTCAGGCGTGCTGGTGAGAAATGATGTGATAGTGTTGATCTATTCGGCGATATAGCACCCATTGCGTACTGCTTATCTACAAAACCAGTAGATGAGCTTGGAACCGAGGATATAAATTGTCTTGGACTCACAAACTTTTCTACTTGATCAGCTCGCATTCTATTCCGAACACTCTCTTCATTTGCACTCTCATATGGCACTCCAGAGCTAATAAACGGAGGTAGAGATCGATCTCTATAAAATTCTTTGACTTGACCTGCCGTTTTGAACGTTTCTCTAGACATCCACTTTGATTTATCTACTGTTCGATGTCCTTCTACAGAAGTATACGGTCCTGTTGACGTGATATACATCCCTGATGTTTCTCCAAGCGAGTTCATGTTGGCAAGAGGTACTTGTTTGGTAGATATACCACTTAGGTAAGACCGGCATGACACATTAACATACGCCTGTTTACCATCACCCTTTCGTAGGAATGGTTTCACTGGTTCATCATCATCGAAAAAGTCATAAGAATTATTTCCACTAGATATAGGTGACTGTCTGCCAATTTTGTCTTCGTTTTTCCGTCGTCTATCTTGCAACTGTTGGAACTCTTCAGGTGTAAGTTTGATTTTAAATTCTAGTGTGCTATTAGGTGATCGTGAATCACTCGCTAGTAGCTTTTTCTGTTTTCTGTTACGTTCATTGACAGCACGGTATGACTCTTGCAGCCGTATTGCACTCGAATTTGAACCAGTTGATGTATCACTCATGTTATCACTGTTATCTAACTTTGCTTTTGTTTCCCAAGCGTAAAGAGGTTTTACGCGCTTCTTTCCTTGTTTAACATCATTAGAGTGAACAAAAGAGTCTTTAGGAGATATCTTGACTTTTCTACTGTTTTTGGTTTGTGAATTTTCGCTATTGTTCGATCGATTCTGCTCTTGTGACGCGAAAAATAAATCTAGAACAGAATTTGCAGTAGATCGATTTCTACTGTGATCTTCCGTTGATTCATTCTGTGCAACAACTGGCGATGTATATTTATCCAAATTCAGTAACGAATCAGTTGTTCGTGACTCAAACGCGTCATTCCTCCGCTTTGGTGTCGTATCTTCATCGTCAATATTAAATGAAACGTGTTGTTTTGGACGCGATTTTTGTGCAGAGTTGTGCGATGGAGTTCTTCGAGAAGCCGATCGAGGTGGATTTGGTGTCGTGCTCGTTTCTCGAGAGTATTGTGGTACTCTTTCGGAAGCTTCGCTGTCATGAAAACTATCCTGCCTCGATGTATCGCTATCTTCTATAGAATTGTTGACATTAGAGTGGCCACCGTTTCTTGCTCGCCGTTCCATCGCTAATAAAAATTCTTTCTAAAGTATTAACGCATGAAAAACCTTCTTACATGCTCATTAAGTTTTTTGATTGTCTTTAAGGGTTTTTCTATAATAACATTCCGTAGATACTCCCTAAGCTCTTGCATTTCAACACCTAATGTTAGACTGTAAATGTAGATCTCCGTACTATTGCTATCTTTAAAGTAAAATTGTTCCAGTTGGTTCATTCTATTTTCTATTGCATGATGCAGCGAATTCAAAACCTTTTCCTTGTTGATTTTTGAATCTAATCCCATGTTATTTATGTCTTCATCGTCGAACGACTCATCCAAGTTTCCCATTCTATCCAAAGTATCAAAAAATCCCTCTTCTTGTTTCAAAAATTCTCTGTCGTTCTGCGATTTGTTGGAAAACAGTAAATGAAGCAATCGTTGCTTCTCGTGCTGGACTTTCAAGAATAACACAGAGTAAAGGTCTGTTACTTCCTCTATCTGTTGTCTTATAGCGTCATAGTTGTCAACACTGAGAGGTAACCATTTCATTATCGTCGCTAATCGAATAAGACTAACCGTTATACTTCTGTAGATTTTGTGGCGCCAAAAATACATCAAACATTCTCAAAGCTCCCAGTCAAGTGCCATTGGTGGTGCTCTGTGTTTCCCTTTATTGAAAGCAATGAGTTTTTGATGTGCTTCGTGAGCAGCGTAGTGTGGGAGTCTGTCTTTGTTGTCAAACAACACACGAAGCCCATGAGTGTAGCCACTGGCACGTTCTGTAGTAAAAGATCTACCAATGCTAATGTCAAGCACGCCATCGATTCCTTCGCGAATGCCACCTATTATTTGTTGCAATTCCGTCTCTTGTTCATTTGTAAGATCTCCTAAATTGAAGAACACAATATGTTCACAACGTTTGTGCATAGTACGCGATATTGAGAACAACTTGTGCGCAGGTAGTGGATGTGTAATTGCTTTTCTAAGCATTACAAACGAATAGTTGTAAAAAAATTTAAGATGTTTTTATTGACCGTTCTCGGTCTCTTTATCACATCGGCTATCTCGTTAGCAGATCGCATACTCTTCTTTTTCCAGAATTTGCTCGCTAACAAGGCATCTACGCACCTCGTTCATGATTTACGTGGCCAATTTAAGAATCATAAGGAATTATCAGTCGAAGTTTCCGATCCAAACCACAAAGTCAACGAAACAAATCCTCGTAGAAATGTACTATACCGTGACGTACTTTTATCCAGACCAGATCAGATCAAACAAGGATACGACGGCGTAACGACTATGGACGCGTTATTTGAACGTGCTGTAGAAATTAACGGCAATATGGAATGCTTACAAGTACTTTAATTAAATACCTTATTCACCATATTTTTAGCATCGGCCAGTGATCAAACTGCACAAGGGTACAGAATTTGAAATCCCAGAATTCGGAACCATGAAGTCCGAAAGTTACACAGAAGTTTTAACGCGAGTTAAGAATCTGAGTGCTGGAGTTGCACAATTTACAAAACTTAACTCTGGAGGTCTACTCGGAATCTTCGAAGGTACGATCTTAATACTGTTACTAATTTTATAGATACAAGAAAGGGTGTGTATTTTTTATTTGACACAACTAATATTTAGAATGGTTTTTGATGCTCCAAGCATGTTTTAGATACAATATTACAGTCATGACAGTGTACGCTTCACTCGGTGATGACGCTTTAATTGGCGCCATCAACGAAACACAAGTTACCACTATGCTCGTGAACGAAAAAACACTACCAAAATTCATCAAAGTTATTCAACCAAAATGCCCTTCACTAAAATACTTGATATACTGCACCAATTTCCACAACGACGAATCAGAACAAGTCAAAGTCGATAATGATGTAAAAGCGTTAGCCAATGTCGGTGTTAAAGCACTAGACTTTGAACAAGTAGAAAAGTTGGGTAAAGAGTTGAGTGCCAATCAAGTACCAGCAGTTAAAGAAAAACCAACTCCAGACTCTATCGCTCTAATCATGTATACAAGTGGCACCACCGGTGAACCAAAAGGTGTTATCATTTTACAGTAAGTGTTTTTAATGCTCGTATTAACCATGATAGTCGTAACATTTTATCTGCTACTGTTGGATTGAATGTCGGAATTGGAGATGATAGAACTATTGCTGCTGTTTATATTGCCTATTTACCAATGGCTCATATTCTTGAGCTTGTAGCCGAACATGCCATGTTTTTGAGAGGAGGTACGATCGCCTATGGTACTCCTCGTACTTTGACAGAAAGAGGAGCCAAACCAATTGGTGATATTGCCGCGATCAGACCCGGTGTTATGGTTGGTGTTCCACGTGTGTATGATACTGTCAAGAAGGGTGCTTTGGAGCGTATCAACAATGGTCCTCCATTGGTCAAGTGGTTGTTCCAAGCTGCTTTCAATGCTCGTCGTGCTGCTCTACACGCAGGTCGTGACACTCCATTATGGAACATGCTCGTGTTTAACAAGTTTAGAGAGTTGATGGGTGGTAGAATGAGTTTGATTGTATCTGGTGGTGCACCACTCAGCAGTGATAGTCACGAATTCATGAGAGTATGCTTTGGATGCAGTGTTATTCAAGGTTATGGATTAACTGAAACATGTGCTAGTGCATGCATTCAAAATGGATACCATCCATTCCAAGGCAAGTCTGTTGGTCCACCAGTACCATGTTGTGAAGTGAAACTCGTATCTGTACCTGACTTGAACTATACTGTTCAAGACAAACCACTCCCACGTGGAGAGGTTTGGGTACGTGGCACAAATGTTACCAGTGGTTATTTCAAGAGACCAGACATCACCAAGGAAGTATTCCAAGATGATGGTTGGTTCTTGACTGGTGATATTGGACAACTCAATATGGACGGTACTTTTACTCTTATTGATCGCAAGAAGAACTTGGTCAAGTTGGCACATGGTGAGTACTTGGCTCTTGAACGATTGGAAAGTGTTTATGGTAATTCACCATTCATTGCACCAAACGGAGTCTGTGTGTATGCAGATTCTTTCCAAAGTTTCCCAATTGCCATCGCTTTGCCTCAAAT
>JAESGV010000387.1_pt1 | contig 19483 bp, 12 predicted proteins | sample 9269781 | NCBI WGS metagenome assembly JAESGV01 (sample SAMN15741586, study PRJNA653496) | algae metagenome | isolation source: Tildeniella torsiva UHER 1998/13D and co-occurring heterotrophs from... | place: Slovakia: Slovak Paradise National Park, Hrabusice, Kosice Region | collected 2000-01-01
ATCGATCCGTTGATACACAAACGTTATTCATCATGGATAAATATTGTCCATCGGAAGCGACAAAGAGACAATTTGGACATGACAAGAAAGTGAAACAATTAACGCATAACAAGTCTATTGGAAAGATTGGAGATGTCAAGCAAAAAGAAGCAGAGGAAAACTTATTACGAAAATTCCTGGGTCAAAAGGGTGATCGCAAAAGTGTAGCTGAAGAGAAACCAAAAGGATACGTTTCTCCATACGCAGAAACGACTGAAATAAAACCACTGGAAGAGAAACCAAAAGGTTACGTATCACCGTACGAAGAGCCTGCAAAAACGACGGAAACTGTTGATAAAGAGAAACCAAAAGGTTACGTATCGCCGTATGATGAACAACCATTGCAACTCTTGGCAAAGAGTTCCGATAAAAATGTAAAGAAACAAGATACTGGACATCAAATTGGTGATGAGGTGAAGAAATTGTTTGGTGGTGTTGAGAAATTGTTGCATATTAATGATCATAAGGATTCAAAGAAGAAGGACGAAAAGAAGAAAGAGGAGAAGAAAGAAGAAAAGAAAAAGTAAAATTAATTTGTATTTATCTGTCGCTATTGTTGACATTTGTTGAATATTCGGAGCTTGGAGATAGAACACAATGGCCATGAAAAAGAGACTTCAAGTGTTCCTTAAATGACGGATTTTCAAATGTTAGCTAACTCCAAGTTTGATAACACAGTGTAAAATCGTTTTTGTTTCTGTCACATCCTACAAAACGCATACGTCATGTTCACGAGAGAAAGTGGAGTAATGATAATAGTTACTCAGTACGCAGGCCACGGCAATTTTACTCTTTATTGTCTAGAAACTATGCTCAGAGACAAACTCAATTCGAATCCAAACATTTACATTTGGCTCCATACTATGAAGTTATACAATATACACACCAATGTATCAATAGAATACTCACGTCCGCGACATAATGTTACCAGTGTGCAATTTATAAGCAAAGTTCACTTTGTGGTGCTAACACGAACACAAATCTTTGTGTATGATGTAGCAAAAACGCAACCAGTTCGCAGTAGATTCGAAAAGAATACATCATTTAAAAAGATGCTTGTAATCGGTGTCTATGTTGTTGGTTTCATGATTTATCAAGGAGAACTCGCAGTTTATTCCTGGAATACTTCAACCGATGAGTTTTTATCACAGGATGAACTGGTACTTGACATGAAGAAGGCTAACGAAACCTCATTTATCACGTGCGACCACCGATGCGTGCACATTTGGGACGCTGCAACATTGACAAAGAAAATCCTATTGGACCTCGAGAGAACAGTAATATTTCATGACATAGAGTGGTTAAGCGATATCACGATTGCTTTCATCACAGAAGGGCCAACGAGCGTACTCAAGGTGTGGAACCTGGAAGCTAATGACTGTATTGAGCACACTATTTCAACATCGAGAATGATTGGGTGCTCTATTGCGAAAATAAACGCCAGGAGAATCATTGTGCGGCTTAGACTGCTTAGGTCGGGCTTTGATACGACATGTCAAGTAATAGATGTAGAAAATGGTGAAATGGTACCAACACCACAATTTGATAGCTTATGTTTGCAACACGGATTTTTAGTATCCAATAGAAAAGAAATTTATCAAATTCACAACATGAATGTCAGCATGTTGCGAGAAGTACAAGAGTGAAAAATTTGTAATGAGCAACAACGCAAAAGATCTGGTCGCTAACGCTCTGTTTGATGTCAAAGATAAAATTGTTGTCGTAACTGGTGGTACACGAGGAATTGGTTTCATGATCGCCAGTGGATTCCTCGTCAATGGCGCAACAGTGTTTGTCAATTCTAGAAAACAAAAAGATTGCGAAAAAGCAGAAGCGGAATTTGCTAAAATTGCACCGAACAGCAAGTACCATACTTTTGTCGTCGATTTGGGAACAGAAAAAGGTTGCATCGATTATTCAAACTTTATCAAACAAAAAGAAGATCGTGTTGATGTATTGGTGAACAATGCTGGAACATCTTGGGCAGAGCCAATCGAAACGTATCCCGATCACGCGTGGGACAAGTTAATGGCCTTGAACGTCAAAGCTGCTTTTCATATGACGAAGTTTTTACTTCCACACTTGCGAAAAGCAAAAGAAGGTGCTAGTGTGATCAACATCGGTTCTATTAGCGGAGAAAGTGTATCGGCGCTAGAATACTACGCTTACTCTGCATCGAAAGCAGCAATTCATCACTTGACAAGACATTTGGCGAGTAGACTTGCCAGAGATAACATTCGAGTCAATTGCCTCGCATGCGGACTCTTTCTCACCCAATTAACAAAAGTCACTGTCGAGAGAAACAAAGAAGACATGTTCGCCAATATCCCTCTCAATAGAAGTGGTCATGCGACTGACATTGCTGGTACATGCATGTTCTTGTCTAGTAAAGCTGCTGCATGGATTACTGGAGCTGTCGTACCTCTAGAAGGTGGTACTTTAATTAAATCGTACTTGTGATCAACTCCTAAAAATAGACCACACCAAAAAATGAAACTCTTCATCTTTGCAGTACTTGCTGCAGTGCTCTTTGCGCAAGTAAGAGACGACGTGCCAGTGTTACCGTATCCTGAAGAGTATCGTGACACGGTAGGTGGTGTAACGCTACAACTTTATGGTCCTGCTTTTAAAGTTACTCTACACGCTCACAACGGTTCAGAATTAGTTTTGAAACAGTATCCAGTGTTAGACGCTGCTGTTGCTCGATATCGTAACATAATATTTGAAAATGATTCATACTTTCGAAATGGAAGTGAGCCGCCAATATTTAAAGTTCAAATCACACTAAGTAAACAAGCAGAAGAACCACTAGTTCCTCCTCCACTACAAACTGGAGTAGATATGCATGAAGAGTACACCATGCTCATTGATAAAGATTATTCTTGTAAAATCTTTGTAGCATCACAGTGGGGAGTACTACGTGCTTTGGAGTCGCTTTCACAACTCATCTCGTATGATGAAGCTCGAAATGACTTTATAATACGAAACGTCCCAATCTTTATCGAGGATAGACCTCGTTTTCACGTAAGATTTCTTCATCAAAATTAACAAGATAGTGGAGAGGTTTAATGATTGACACGTCACGTCATTTCCTATTTGTAAACGTCATCAAGAAAATAATCGACGCCATGTCGTACGAAAAATTAAACGTGCTTCATATCCATCTAATAGATGCCGAATCGATACCAATAGATCTCAAAAGGTATCCACAATTTGGAGAAAAAGGTCGATGGCATGCAAACGCACACTACACCCAAGAGGAACTAAAAGAACTAGTCAATTACGCGTTCATGCGAGGAATCGCAGTAATAGCAGAATTTGATTTACCTGGACATGCATACGCATGGGGATACGCATACCCACAAACGCGTTCCACGTGTCACCAACTCAAGAAATTTAATATGAATAATTATCCTATACAACCAACAAATAACTTGACTTATGGTATCATTGACGCTATCGTAGAAGAAATGTCACCCATATTTACTAATGAATATATGCATTTCGGAGGAGATGAACTTGTACTTGGTTGTTGGCAAAATGATGAACAAGTAATCGAGTTCTTGAAGAGTCATCCAGAAATCAAAAACATGCAAGATTTGTGGGGACACTTTCAAGTACAATTAGAAAAAGTATGCGTGCGAATACAATTTAATTTTTAGATTTATAGAAAATATGGAAAAAGAATGATTTGTTGGGAAGAATTACTCACGCATTTGCAGACAAGTGTTTATCAAGTTCCAAAAGATTCTATTGTTCAAGTTTGGATCAATGAAACTTCATTAAAACCTATTGTAGAGTCCGGTTATCGCGCTGTACTAAGCGCAGGACTTTACCTTTCTAAACAGAAACCAGTGTGGAGTAGTGCATCTCATTCCATGTGGGAAGACACTTGGGAAGATATGTACAGTTATGTTAATCCTGTATGAGTTTTGTTTTGTGCTAATAATGTGTAGGTGTACAACTCGCTGAACGAGGTAGGAAAGAAAAACTTTTTAGGATTAGAAATGGCAATGTGGAGCGAACAAGTTGACAATTTGTCCATTTTGCAGAAAATTTGGATTAGAGGAAGCGCTGTTGCAGAAAGAGCGTGGTCGCCGTATTATATAAATGATATAGAAAAAGCTAGGGCAAGATTGATGCGACATCGGTGCAATGTACTTGCAAAACGAGGTGTAACAGCATCACCAATACGAGCAGACTTCTGTCCGTATACAGACATAAACATATAATAAGGTTATGGTGACGTATTTACACAAAAGTGCTTGTCTCTTTCACGCTTCAAGTCCTATCAACACTCAAAAACAAACCATGTCACACAATATTGAAGCCACAAGGGACGCACTAAAAAGCTTCTCGCGAGATTTTCGTAGTACTCTACTTGAGCAAGGGATAGATCTTGAAGGCTCTACAGCCCAGAAAAATATGGAAAAAGTATTCAATTCTGACGTCAAAGAAATCAAAAAATCTATTCGTTATCAAGACGCAGATGCATTTGTCTTCGTTGGAACAACACAACACCCAAACGGAAAGAATCTCATACAAATCTACACACAAAACAAAAGGTTGTTGGACAGGACTGTTTCGTTTTACACTAATGATAGCAAAAGATTGTCATTAATGACTGATTCAATCTTGAAAGTAGAGGATGTGTTCGATAGAAAGCTAAACATCTTTGTTTCGCACTTTTTCACGGTAATTAGTAAAATCTTTGAAGCACTAGAAATCACTTGGAAAAGCAAAGATAGAGGGTATATAGCTTACGCAGTAGACCAAGATTTTATACGAGAAGAATGGAAAAAGATTGCACAGTACTTTCATGAACACAAAGAAACATTTGGTCTTGCAAGCACGGTAGAATTTAGAGTTGACGAGCCGTGGATAGTTTCTGCAGTATTATATTTCACAAAAGAGAATAGCGAAGTAACCTGCCTTCCATATCTCGAACTTGTACAAGTTGTTAAGAGGTCCAGAGAGGCAGGAAAAGAGTTGTTCAATCAGAGGAATTATAAAGCTGCACTAGATAAGTACACTGAAGCGATCAACCAATGCGAAAGCTTTTCCCGCCTAACCGCAGAGTTGGAGACAAAGGATGCTATGTATGATGGTCTATTCTCACTCTATAGGAATAGAGCTGTGTGTAACTTCTATCTTCGACAGTTTCCACAATGTTTTCAAGATGCTAGAGAGGCAATGTTAATCAGAGACGATTCAAAAGCCTTCGGATGGGCTGCGAAAGTGTTACTGCATCGCAATGAACTGGACGCAGCAGAGCACTTTATAAGAAAACTTCCAGAAGATGAGTATCCAGCCCTCATACAGAGTTACAAAGAAGCCAAAGAAAAGAAGGAAAAAAAGTCACAAAACCGAAAGTAAACAATTTCTTATACGCACTGCACATCCTTGTAGCGATTGTTCTTGTACAGATTCTGTTTAACATCAATTTTGCCGAACGCCATCCAGCGAACTATCTTCTCATCCGTTACGTCAACAGGTAGTCCGTTCCTCTTCATTCGATTTAACGCTGCTCCACACTCTTTCTCAATCTCTAGCGGCAGCTCCAAGTGTCCATGCAGAGCAAGAAAATGTACCAACACATTCGAGTTCTTTACTACGAGTAACTCTGGTGTTGTTTTCGTAATCTTACACAGCGCTAGAATGGTTTGTATGATGTAGTGCTCTTCCATATCATCACACCAGCTTTGTTGCAGCATCCATTCAAAGTAAGTTATCTGTCGTCCTTGCATAAGGTCTGGATATGCCTCACTCAAAATACAGATTGTTGTGAAACAGTTGATATCTCTTGCTAATGGATAGCTAAGTATCGTTGGTACAAATGGTTCCAGATCTAACCTGAACTCTGCAACAAACGTATTTATAGCTTCTGGTGTGATTTGTTCGTCACAAATAAACTGGAAAAGAATTTCTTGGATCCATTCCTGGATAGCATGTTTAGTTTCTTTCCCTTTGATCAGCAACTGAATTGCTTCTAGCTCTGGTAAGCCACGACGTTCGATCAAAACAGAGATAAAATTATCAACTTGGTCGTTTGGAAATGTTGATAATGTATAAGCACCTAACGTGGGCAGTAACCAATGACATACTCTACCAGAGAGTATTTCTTTAACAGAAAAATCTCGAATGTGAAGCAAACCTTCTTTGCAGGTCTCAGTATCAACAAAAGTCATGATATCATGAAAGATTTCGATCGTTTGATCTGTGAGTGCACACTTTTCCTTGACATCTTGAAAAGATACAAATAGTTGAGTGCAAAACATAGTTTTTTCTTCTCGAGATATTGCGTGTATAGCAATAACAATTTTTAGCATCTCATCCGATGTTGCATCAAAAATCATACGTAGGTATGATTGAAATACTAGTGGAAAAGTTGCAATTAACGGTCTCAGAGTCATGCAAACATAATCATTATCCATAGTCTTCAACAGTAGTGGAATCATCGCTAACAAAATTCCTTGAAATTGTCTAGTAGATTGTTGGATCACAGATAACAGAGTAAGTACGCTTCTCTCATTTCCATACTCTAGTATGTATAGCGCTAACGGGAAATACCACGCTGGAAGAAGATCCATGCAAGTGAGTGTAAACGAAACAAAGTCAAAAAAAGCGTCTGATTTGGTTTGTAGTTTCTCAAAAGTTTTCATCACTTGATCTGGGTAATTTTGCCATATCGCTTGGACGCAGGTATCAATTTCTGCTTGAGCACTTGAGTCACTACTTTTGTGTACTTGGTAACATGTTGTAACTACAGATTCTACAAATTGTTCGACTTTTTGTTCTGCGAATAACATCTTTAGCATATGTACAGCTTCTGTAGTACCCAATGGTAGGATCTCAACAAGAATTTGAATCACTTTTTCGACTGGAATTTGTAATCGATCACTAGCTATTTCGTTTTCTATTCGGTGCGTCACTGCCACACGACATGCTTCTCTTCTTTGCCATTCTTTTGATTCAGATAGCATCAATGTGTGTATAAGTTTTGGACAAGATTTCAGCCACGTTATCGTTCGTCCACGAACATAATCATTCTCTGCAAGAAGACCATCAATCGCGAATTGGTAGAACTGTTGTGGAATTTGGATTTGGCTGCTCTGTAGAATTGTATCCAGAATCAAGTATGCCGTATAGGTCTTGTATTTGTATGCCTCGCTTTCTTCTAGTGATTCGAAAAGTTTTGTACGATTCGTGCGTGTAAGAGCTCGTATACAGTTCGTGATAGGTGTAGTCAGTAAATCTCCAGTCGTATCGAGTAACTGTGAGAATAGAGATAGTATATGTGGTATCTTTGCGGTAACGATTTCTGATATTGTCCTCTTCTCTGTGGAAAAATATATTCGAAGCGATGCCAAAGTAAGACCACGCAATCCAATATTATTTCGGTTTAATACCTCTAATAAAATCCCAATAATTGTTTTGTGTGGCAACACGGCGTCTGTTATCGTGTCATGGTTGTATGAAGCGATTTTTCTGTTAATAGCTTCCACAACAGATGCGAAACTGTCAGGATGTTTCGAATATTCCAGTATTCGTGTTTCTACTTCTGCATCCCACTCTTTTGTAGCAATAGAATCCAAGAAGACATCGAGATGCTCTGACATGAAGCTTCTGTTGACAAACTCTTTTACAATGCAAAATAAAATTTATTTTTTGGCTGTGTTGGTTGCATTAGCTAGTGTGTACAAGTTTCTCTTGCCTGTACCGTCCCAATAACAATTCTGAGTTCTTCCAGTATTATCTTCACCATAATGACAATCAAAATCATGTACTTGTACCCACACTGGCGTTTTACCTCCAAAATCTGAAAACATGTAGCAGTATCCTGATGCCAACGTGTATGGTGTTGGATGATAATTCTTGGTAGTACCATCGCTAAACTTGACATTGCAATCTACCGTGCCTGGGTCATAACCCCAACATGCTAACACTCTTTGATTGTTTACTTTAAAGTATTTTGTAGCTGCTGTAGATGATGGAGAACCTGACTTGGAAGTTGTACTAGGCACTGCAGTAGTAGTTGTAGTTGGTGATTTTGTTGTTGGAGCAGCTGTAGTAGTCGTAGTTGGTGCTTTCGTAGTACCACCAAGCGATATACCAATATCGAGTCCTCCTACGCCAACATCAACGCTAACACCACCACTACCAGCAGACAAGTTAACAGTAATACCAGCACCAGATGAGCATTGAGGAGTAGTACTAGATTGTGCAGTTCCGTTCACTACAAATTGAATACACGAACGATACCCATTATTGCATGTTAACCATAACCTTCCATACTGTCCGCTCAACAAAACAGCCAAGTTTGCTTGATTTGATTGCAATGTTCTTAGCTTGACTTCATAATTGGTAGCATAAAAGTTTGAAATGGATGCTTGGGTAGCACCGTTGACATCTACATAACTTTGTTTCCACGCAGATGTATTTGGATCGTAATACTCGAAGATATCACTATTACATGATTGCAATAGTGAAATCCCATTTGCGAGAATGATTGATCCTAAACTTATCTCTGCGGTGAGTACTTTGGGTAGGATAATAGATGGTAATTGTATAGAATTGAACTTGTAACAACAAGTGTTCTCTGGCACAGTTGACTTGGGCGCTACTGTTGCTATAGGTGATCCTGACTTGCTTGTTGTACTAGGTACAGCAGTAGTAGTAGTTGGTGCCACTGTTGTAGTTGTTGGTGCTACAGTAGTGGTAGTTGGTGCTTTTGTAGTTGGAGCAGCTGTAGTAGTACCTGCACCAGATGCACATTGTGGTATTACTGATGCTTGTGCTGTACCATTCACTACAAACTGAATACACGAACGGTATCCATTATTACACGTAATCCACAACTTTGCATACTTTCCACTAAGTACTTTTGCCAAGTTTGCTTGACTCGATTGAATTGTTCTAATTTTAACTTCATAATTGGTAGCGTAAAAATTTGAAATTGAAGATTGTGTAGCACCATTGGAATCAACATAACTTTGTTTCCATGTTGATGTACTTGGATCGTAATACTCGAATGTATCACTGTTACATGATTGTTGCAAGGAGATACCATTTGCGAGAATAATTGATCCTGCTGCGCTGCTTAGCGTTACATCACCAGAAAGTGTATTTGGTAGAGTAAACGATGGTAATTGTATGGAATTGAACTTGTAACAGCAAGTGTTCTCTGGTGCTACAGTTGGTGCTTTAGTTGTAGTGGATGGAGCTGCTGTAGCAGGTGCTGACGTGGTAGTTGGTGCAGAGGTACTAGTTGGAGCAGATGTACTAGTGGTTGTAGTTGCTGCTGTTGACGATGGCGAACCTGCCTTGTTCGTAGTACTTGGCTCAGGTGCTCTAGTAGTAGTATCTGGTGCTTTTGTAGTTGTCACAGTCGTAGTTGGAACTGCATTACTAGTACCACAATATGTCGTGTGGAAGAACACATGAGAGATATCCTTGCAAGTAGATCCGCTACCAATCTTTGTCACAGTAACAACATTCCTATTTTGCGTTGTACTATAGCATGGTTTGTTATCACCAATGTACTCCAAGTAACAATACGAACCAGCGAAAACATAGGCATAATCAAATCGATAGCCAGTAGGTAGAGTGTATGATGTCGTAGTGACTGATGAATCATCTACTTTGATGCCACCGTTTGGACATGTACTGCCGTCGGCATCAGAATCACCGGCTGGTAAGACAGCTGCTGGACACGATGATCCTAAAGTCGACGTGGGAGCAGATGTCGTGGTTGGAGCAGCAGTGGTAGGAGTACTTGTAGTAGGTGCTTTAGTAGTAGTTGGTACTGCTGTTGTAGTAGGAGCAACAGTTGGTTCTTTAGTTGTAGTTGGTGCAGCAGTCGTGGTTGTTGGTGCAGTGGTAATAGTGGCAGTGGTTGTTGGTGGAACTGTTGTTGGAATATTCGCCTTTGTTGTAGTAGGTGCTACCATAGTCGCAGGTGCAGTAGTGGTTGGTTGTGGAGTTGTGAGTGGTGCAGTAGTTGGTGCAGCCGTGGTTGGCGTACTTGTAGTTGGTTCAGTAGTGGAATCAGTGGCTGTTGGCACCTCACTTGTTGGCACTTCTGTTGTGGCTACTGGGACTGGTGTAGCAGTGGTTGGTGCTGAAGTCGTTGGTGCTACAGTTGTCGTTGGGGCATCAGTCGGTGTACTTGTTGTTGGCTCTACAGTACTAGCTGGTTCTTCTGTAGTAAGTGGCACAGTTGTTGATGTTTCAACTATGGTTGAAGTTGGTGCATCAGTAGTGGTTGTTGAAGCATCTGTAGTAGTTGTTTCTACAGTACTAGGAGCATCTGTAGTAGTAGTTGTTGTAGTAGTTGGTTCTGCAGTAGTAGTAGGAGCAACACTTGTTGTTGTAGTTGGAGCATCAGTAGTCGTAACAGTTGGCATCACAGTTGTAGGAACTTCACTAGTTGTAGTAGGTACAGCAGTTGTACTCGTTGTAGGTATAGCATTTGGAACACACTGACATCGATCTCCATCAGTTGGTTGCGCCCACCCAAGTTCATACCAATGTGTTTCTCCTGGTGGACAACTCCAGCATGGTTCCAAAGTAGTAGCAGGAGTAGGAACACACTGACACCGATCTCCATTTCCTGGTTGTGTCCAACCAAGATCGTACCAATGAGTCCATCCACTTGGACAACTCCAACATGGTGTATCAGCAACTGGTGGCGCGACTTCTTGAGGTACGCAAGCACACTTATCTATAGGTTCTGGTAACCCTGCATCAAACCAATGAATGTACCCTGCTGGACAACTCCAACATGCTTCATCCTGTAACGTTGTTCGAATGCATTGACATTGATCACCGTTGTATGGTTTTTCCCAACCTAATTCGTACCAATGAGTATATCCAGGTGGGCAACTCCAACAATTTTTTGAAGGTGCTAAAGTTACTGTCTCATTGACAGCAGTAATTTGTACACATTGGCATCGATCGTTATCTCCTGGTTTGTCCCAACCTAGCTCGTACCAATGAACAGATCCACAAGGACATGCCCAACATGGCGCTAAAGTAGTTGTCGTTGGCTCACTAGTACTAGTTTGAATACATTGACATCTATCACCATCTGTTGGTTGCGTCATGCCAATATCATACCAATGTTCCCATCCACTGGGACAACTCCAACATGGAGCAGCACTACTCGTTGGAACTTCTAAAGTTGTCGCATCACTTGTCATTTTGACACATTGGCATCGATCTCCATCTGTTGGGTTTGCCATTCCAATGTCATACCAATGTTCCCAGCCACTGGGACAACTCCAACATGGAGCAGGTGTCGTGGAACCAGGTGGTGTTGTAGTGCTTGTAGGACCTGCTGTAGTAGTTGTTACAGGTACTGGTTCTACTCGTACGCATTGGCATCGATCTCCGCCTGCAGGTTTTGCCCAACATAAATCATACCAATGTGCGTACCCAGCAGCACATGGCCAACATGGGGCAGCAGTTGTCGTGGTAGTAACAGGTGCAGAAGACGTAGATGGCGGTAAACTTGGAGCGTTCATACAACTATACGGAGCAGTTCCATTACAAATTCCCCAAAAGTTGTTAATATCTGCAGGATTACCTTCAGCCTTCCACTGTTCATTAAACGCAGAGAACAAATTACACTGATAATTATTATACGCGCACAAGTTGATGATTTGTTGGTTCACTTGTCTTGCAATATCCAAATTGGTTCTTCCGCATTGTTCCCGAGTGTAAATATTGGGTACAGATAAAATATCATCTCCACCGGATGCTGGCCATCCGAATTCAGTTAATAGTACTGGTTTGTTTGGGTACAAACCTTTGATGAGATTCAATCGGAAAATGGTTTGATTTGCAGCGTTTGATGCAGGTTGGCATGAGAATACTTTTGAGTAGGTATTTTCCCACCATGGAAATGTATTCAATCCAATAAAATCAACCAAGTTTGCCATTCTAGAGAATGGAGAAACGCATGGATATTCATCTCCGGAACACCATACCGTTGCGACATCTGTGTAGCCGATTGGTTGCTGTACACCGGCATTTCTCATTCTAGTAACGCAATCGCTAACGGCAGCGAAAGTAGCGTCAAAGTTATTTGTACCGTATGCTAACTCGTTTCCGCATCCAAGTCCGAGAATTGTTTCATTGTACTTTTTGGCAACAGTAATAGCGGTGTTAATCGAAACTTCATTTGATGTGTTTGTAGTCAAATAAACTTGCGCCAAAACTTTGATTCCAAGACTTTCGCTAATTTTTACAGTATTTACGTGTGGCCCAGTCAAGTCATAAATCATGATGCATCGGTAGGGCGTTTGTGTTACCAAGTTTGTTAGTAACGTTGTTATGAGTTCTGGCGTTGGAGAAGGGCCATATCCAGGGTTTAAATTATTCACAAATGGCGAAAATGATATACATCCTGGCGAAGCCGAGGTAGGAGTCATCATAGTTAATAATTCCTGAAGAGTAGCTGAAACTGTAGCAACATACACAAACAGCACGACAGCGAGCCTGCTTGCTATCATTAGTGTTCGTGTTAGTTTTACTAGAGCTTTTCTGGAGTATATTTTACAGAAGTCCAATTTTTCTCTTCGTTGTGGCTATTGAACCATTACTGATTTATGTCGCGAGTTATTCATTGCTTAAATTGTCGCTATAACCATGTTTGCACTCATGATTTGCATTACAGTGAACTTTGTTTGGTTTGTGGCTTTTGTTTAAGTCAACCAGTAGTCCAACAGTTTTATCTTTGATAGCCCAGCTGTTGAATCACCAGTAGAGGTATTTCATAATTATCTGTAGTATGGTTTCATTAGTGCTGCTAGCTTTGCTTGCCTGTTGTACAATAGTTAGAATTCAAGCAGAAAACACTAATGTAGTCGCATTCGGTACAAATTCTCTTTCATTCATAACTTTTCATCAGGGTACAACAAGTATGGTCAGTTAGGCAGCTCTACGACAAGTGCTTTCTCACCTGTCATCGTTAACGATGCAAACAAAGTTTTGGTCGGTAAGACCATCAGTTCTGTTTCAGCTGGTCAGTACAATACGCTACTATTAGCTTCGGATGGCAACATCTTTTCATTTGGGAGCAATGATCAAGGCCAATTAGGTGGTATGTTTCTTTTTCTTTCTAACAAGCAGATGGATCAAATATGAATCGAAAAAACCCTGTGCAAATTGTAGATACAAACGGTGTACTTAAAAATACAAAAACTATTCAAATCGCAACAGGATATTTTCACTCAGTACTCGTTTCGGACAGCGGCATCGTTTCGGCATTCGGTTCAAATAGCTTTGGAGAATTAGGAGACGGTACAGAGACTAGTAACAACAGTCCTGTAACAGTATCATTCCCATCGGCCGTAACGGTAACATTTGCAGACGTAGGAAGTTCATTTTCAGTCTTCCTAACTAAACAAGGAGCCGTTTACACTGTTGGAAAAAACGATTTGTTTAAACTTGGCGACAATACAACAGTCAAGTTTCGTAATACTCCTGTACCAATAGTCGATGCAAACAATGTACTCGCGAGCAAGACAGTAAGCAAGATTGCAGTAGGATATGCTCATACACTGCTTCTATCAACTGATGCCAAACTTTTCGCGTATGTAAAAACTGATAAAACACTAACCATTCAAAGCTTTGGTTCCAATGCGCAAGGACAACTAGGCGACAACACTAATACAAACAAGAACTATCCTGTCGCCATTGTAGATGTAAATTCTATCCTGTCCACAAAGACTATTGCACAAATATCAGCTGGTAGAGAACACTCGATGTGTCTCACCTCCGATGGATTGGTCTATTCCTGGGGAAGTAATAGTTTGGGACAACTAAGCGTACCAGATGCTACTACAAAGAGTTTATTCCCAATACAACTTGTAGATACCAACAAAGTTCTACAAGGCAAGACTATTTCGTCTATTTCTGCTGGTGCGTACTTTTCCATACTCCAAACGTCAGATGGAAAAATCTACTCGTATGGAAGGAACTTACAAGCAGAGTTGGGAGATGGTTCCATGTCTCAGAAAAAAGCATCACCAGGTTTCGTAATTGATTCTAACAATGTTCTACTCGGTACAACAGTTTCTAAAATTTCTGCCGGTTACGATCACTCGATTGCACTCACCGCAGATGGCCGAGTAGTGACATGGGGAAGTGATGATAAAGGACAATTGGGAGATGAACCAACAACACCACAAAATCCAGTCATTGTAGAAGATACACAGAATAATCTAAAAGGTTTTGATGTTATTGCCGCGGCGACCGGGAATACACATTCAGTAATACTCGGAAATAACGGACATGTTTATGCGTAAGAAATTATAACACATGACTAACAAATAGTTTTGGATATAATTTTTATGGACAAGTTGGAATCAACGAAACGACTATTTACAAAGATGTGCCAACAGGTGTCGTTGGAGTTGATTACTCCAAACACAAATTTATATCAGTCGCGGCAGGATCCATGCATTCAGTGGCATTAGCCGGTAATAATGTCATCTACGCGTGGGGAGATAATGGAAGAGTATGTCATGTTTATTTTCAATACTAATCTCTTTTAGAGTCAATTGGGAAGTGGATTAGTAGACGTTACAGTTAGACGAGCTGTGCCCGTAATAGATTCCAATAATGTGTTCTCTGGACATATTCTCATTTCCGTAGCAGCAGGAGGGTATTTTACTCTTGCACTATCAACAGGAAAGATATTCTCTTGGGGATACAATGGATTCGGACAATTAGGAGGTATATTTCTTTTTCATTGATTAACAATATAGATGGTACAATTATCGATAAAACAAACCCAGTTGCAGTCGTTGATTCCAACGCTGTGTTGACTGGAAAATCATTTAACGCTATTTCTGCAGGAACAGAGCACGTCGTACTACTCACAACAGATGGAAAAGTGTTCACGTGGGGTGGTAACATGTAAGTACCGTCATAGCAAAATTAATTTCTAGTTACGGACAATTAGGTGTTGGTTCCACTGCACAGAACCAACAAAGAAATCCAGTATCCATAGTTGATGCCAATGGTGTTATGCCAGGAAAATTAATAGAAGCAATAGCAAGTGGAAGTAGACATGTTTTACTCCTTAGTCGTGACAAACAAGTTTTCTCATTTGGATACAATGGATACGGTGCACTTGGTGATGGTACACTTTCACAACGAAGTGCACCTGTAAAGCTAGTAGATAAGAACAACATTGTAACACAGAAAAGCATCACCGCCATCGCAGCAGGTAACTACCATTCAGTACTACTAGCTTCTGATGGAATTGTTTACACGTAAGTCATGCTACGTTTCTTACAAACTAGTTTTGGTTACAATGAACATAATCAACTTGGTGATAGCACAACATCATTACTACGAGTGACACCATTAGCAGTTCAAGACGCAAACAATGTTTTGAAAGGAAGAACAATCATTGGTATTACAAGTGGTAGTAGCTCGCAACATACACTACTACGTACTTTATCAGGAAGAACAAACGCTGTATTGAACGCACCAGCGGTAGTTGGTTCCTGTGATACAAGTGTGACACTAGATGCCTCGCAATCAAGTACTACTGTTGGTAATCCGTTATCATTCTCATGGAGTGCAGTTGGTGCAAGCGATACTTTGAAACAATTATTAGCAAAAGCTTCGCAATCGACGTTGGTTGTACCTGTAACAGCGTTACTACCAAACCAGGCAAATGTGTTTTCAGTTACGGTGAGTAACACTTTTAATGCGAGTTCTACTGCTACTGTTACTGTTCTGACGTCATCGGCTGCTATTCCACAAGTAAAGTTGACAACATCATCGAGTATACTCTTGAAACCTTCTCAAGCGTCTCTCACGTTAGCCACGAGAGCGTCAATATGTACAGGAGAAAAACTAACTCACCAATGGACACAAGTTGAAGGTGCAAAACTCAGCATTGACGCTAAAACGACGACATCATCATCACTAGTGTTACAATCATCTTTATTCCCTTCTGCCGGTGTATACCGCTTCAATGTTGTTGTAACATCTGCATCAGGTCGTCAAGGAAACTCAACTGTTGTCATTTCGTTCGAATATGATGCACTAGTTGCTTCCATCGCAAGTGGTGATCGAATCATATCAACAAAGGCAGGAGGTGTATCTCTAGATGGTAGTGCAAGTTATGACCCATCTCAAGTGTCCACTCCTGCAACGTATAGTTGGACATGTGCTCAAGTGTCAGGTGATGCAACGTTACTGTGTCCTGTTGCTTTGAACACGTTTGTGGCAACTGTTACGACAAATACGCTTGTCGTTCCGTTTCAAGTTGCTGCAGGAAAATATCTATTCACTTTGACGTACTCGAAAGGATCTCGATCAGCGTTTAAGAGTGTCACGCTCACTGCAGTTGACTATACACCTCCAAAAGTGACTATCGGTAGCGTTGCACCCATTGTAGTTGCATCTAGAAAGTTATCCATTGCTGGTTCATATGTTACAACAGGATCATTACAATCAGTACAATGGAGTGTAATTACTGGAAACGCTGATGTCATTTTACCAAAGAATCTACTATCTGCCAATGGAGATTCCAATCTAGTGATCAAACCAGATGTACTTACAAAGGGAGCTACATACACTTTTCGGTTGACTGTAACAGATTCCAATGGAATTGGATATTCGCAAGTAACCACTACTGTTGGTTCTGCACCAACGTTAGGAGTGATAGTAGGAAGTGGCAATGCTACTGCGTTTGCTTCTCATACTGTAACAACATCACAATGGATTACTAATAGTGGTCCTTTGAATTACATCTTTTATGTACAAAATGGAGCAAATCAAGCGCTACCAATGACCAAAGTATCATCACTCAACTCAGCAACACTCGTATTACCACAAAGTTTATCCATAGACGGTACGATCACGATCATTGCACGTGCTATTGATCAAAATGATGATTTTGGAGAAGCCAAGCTAGTGCTACCTGTTACCGCTTCTACAAGCACCACACAACAAGCGTTAACAAATTTAATGACCAGTGTTGCATCCATTACCGATACCGAGCAACTTACTCAAGTAGCCATGGCCATTGTTGATTTGCTACCTTCCAATAGCTCAAATATAGAGCACACCAACATGCGATTGAAACTTTTCCAATCGTTAATCGCAAGTTACAACGCAAGACGTATCAATTCTATTCCTCTCGATACAATACAACAACAAGTGAGTGTATTGTCACACTTGATTAGTAATAACAAGCAAGTCTCTACAGAGATGATTATTCCAACATTAAACTTGTTTAGTACCTATTTAAATGATGGTACTGTGATTGATGATGTAACACTTGCACAAATGGTACAAGTGGTGAATACTTTGGTAGAAGGAATGTATTTGACAAAGTCAAGTAGCTTGGATCAAACATCGGCCAATAATATTCGGTCAAGTATACTTCCGTTGATATCAAGTATGTCGCTATCGACAAAATTGGCCAAGGAATCACCTGTTGACTTTACACAAGCTAGTATCGCTGTTATTGTGCAGAAAACGTTACTTTCTGCGTTGAAATCAAGTAGCTATGCAGTGAATGATGGAAGTGTAACGATCACAGCAAATACAGGATCAAGTGAAACGCGAATTGTTGTGATACAATATGCGTATAATATCTATGACAACTCTGTGATCAATTCTTCTGTTATATCAGTGAGCTCTTCTGCAAGTTCAATGTACAACGTTACACTACAAATTCCAGGAAGTTACGACACTAAATACGCTTACCAGTGCGTACGGTGGTCAGGAGCATCGCGGAGTACTAGTGCATGCAAAACAGATGCAACTACAACTGATACTTTAACCTGTACCTGCAGTGAAATGGGTGATTACGCTGTACAAGAAAGAAAAGCAGATACTCCACTCAAAGAAGCATCTACAAACACTACTCTAGTTGTAATCATTGTTGTAATTATTTTAGCGATAACAATTGTTGCATTAGCTGTCACTGGCATCATTATTATCTGTATAAGGTGTTTCAAGAGAGCGTTGAAACCAAAATTTGTAGATAACATGGATGAAAGTAATTGGGCACAAGCAACAGACGTTGGAAAAGAAAATGCTCATGTTTACAAGAGAAAAAACGGTCGTGAATTAGAACCCATCTTTTTGCGCCGATTTAGCGGTGACTTTTTAGATGCAGTTATGCCAAAAAGTCCAAAGAGTAGAAGACAGTACAGTCCCGTTAAAAACGAAGAAATAAGAGAAGATCCTCATGTACCAGATAATAGAAGAATTTAAAATCTTGATCGTTGGAACTTGAATAGTCTATGATCTTGATTCAAAAAGTTTTTGTAAATCTTTCCTGCTTTTCTTGTTGGATCCAACAGCACAAACAATATTCTCAGTGCTGCTCCTTTTAGTTTGTAAATTTCTGGCGTTGGTGCAGTTAAACACATACACACACCTCTATTAGAATAGTACTCATAAAACGTCTTTGTAAGTGATAAAAGATCTTCCTCTTGTGCAACTAGATCAAAATGCTGGAAACTACCAGAGTGGATAACAAGTGGTGCGTTGACCACCACAGCAGTAAGTGGTCTTGCTCTAACTTTTCCACGAACATGACGAGTTTCTTTCTCTCTACGATTTGGTTCAATTGTCTCTAGAATCGCGTTCGTAAAATTCATAAACGAACACTTTAGGCTACTGAGTGTATTTTCATACCAAGTAATTTCATCCTTGTCAACTTGACTAACTGTACAATAATTAGTAAATACATCATACAATGGTTTCTTGCGATCATAAAAAAGTTCTCGAATCATTCCAGGACGAGGTCGATAATCATCTCCCAAATTGATTACAATGTCCATTTCAACATTTTTACAAAGAGCTACGAGTTTCTCAACACTTGCAAAATCTTGAAAATCGACACCATAAACATGTAATTTTTCTTGTGGGATCGTGTTGACTTTTTTCCAAACTCTATCATAGGATTTTGTTGCAATGTAAACGTTGGCGTCTTTTTCGCTCAAGAATTGAGCCAAGAACACTGATGTTGCTCCATTTGCGTTTGTGATGAGTACGTTTGTTCCAGCGAGTGCGTACTCTGATGACTTATCGACAGCATCAAGCATCAAATTGCCGATTTTTCTACATTCTGAACAGGTATACGTCGTAAAACGACTGGACACGATTCGTCTATAAAACTGTACATATTTTTCACAATTCCAACATTGTAACGTCATACATTCCAAATTTAAAAAATTATCGTGAACGTCATCTCTAAAGAATGGTAAATCTTTGGCGATGCTTAATTGGAAAAACGCAGAGTAGGTTAATGGCCATAACTGATCTCCATAAAATATATTATCCAAACGATTCTGATGGCGTACTCTTTTTCTCAAATCATAATCTTCTGCACTGACGGCGTATCTGTTGTATTCTTTGGAAAAGCGATTGTATCCATTCCAATGGACTGGGAATAAATGAT
>JAESGV010000388.1_pt1 | contig 19481 bp, 17 predicted proteins | sample 9269781 | NCBI WGS metagenome assembly JAESGV01 (sample SAMN15741586, study PRJNA653496) | algae metagenome | isolation source: Tildeniella torsiva UHER 1998/13D and co-occurring heterotrophs from... | place: Slovakia: Slovak Paradise National Park, Hrabusice, Kosice Region | collected 2000-01-01
CTTCGAAGAAGTGGCAAGAAAGATTTTGGAAACAGATACATTACTCGATAACAGTATGCCAGTTCGTTTAGGAGATTCTGCAGGTCTAAACAAATTGAATATCGAAGAAGAATCTTCAGGAGGTTGTTGTTGGTAATCATTTTATTTATTAAAGAAACGGCCGATCAATGGTGCCAAACGTTGCTTGTTTTCTTCTGAAATATTTTCTAATGGAGTCATCAAACCAACTGACAAGGCGGTATGTGCTTCTGAAACAAATTTAGCATCAGGTAGACTCAAACGATGAACAACTTGATCTAACACTAGTTGTGCATACTCTGCATTTCCGGTTAATACTTTGTATACTTCTTGAACGGTAACATTTCCGTGTTCTTCGTACCAACAGTCATAATCGGTGACCATAGCAACGCAACCGTATGCAATTTCTGCCTCACGTGCAAGTTTGGCTTCCTGCATGCAAGTCATACCAATAACGGAACCTCCCAACAGTTGGTACATGCGGGACTCACTTCTAGTGGAAAATGCAGGTCCTTCCATGCAAACATATGTTCCGCCCATGTGTACAGTGACGCCTTCTTTTGGTACAGCGTCAAGTGAATCTTTAATAAGTTGTGACAGTTTTTTGCACACTGGATCACCAAAGCTCACGTGACCTACAACACCATTGCCGAAGAAGGTATCTTTTCTGAATTTTGTTCTGTCAATGAATTGATCAACAACGACAAAGTGACGTGGTGCCAATTCCATCTTTAAGGAACCTACTGCTCCGAATGATAATAGATAGCGAACACCGATCGACTTTAGTGCCCAAATATTTGCTTGGAATGGTACTTCGGATGGTGTGAGTCTGTGACCAACATCGTGGCGAGCAATAAATGCTACATTTTGTCCGTGCATTTGTCCAACTACGATTTTGCTGCTGGTTGGTCCGAATGGAGTAGTCAAAGTAAACTCTTGTACATTTGTGAGACCTTGGGCTTTGTATAAGCCTGTACCACCAATAACACCGATATCGCAACGTGGGATGTCAGTCATGTTTGTGTGAAATAAAATTGTAAGACAAACTTGTTTGAATTTGAGCTGGTTTCAGCTTGAGAAAGTAATGTGCGAGCTTGATAGTGAACGCAAATGCAGATTTGAAAATGGATCAAAAGTCTTGGAATCAAGATTGACAAATTTTCTGCTAAATGTGATATTTTCTGGCAAGAAATAAAGTTATGTTGATCATTTCTTCATTTGTTCTACATTCTGAGGTGATACAGAGATTTTACGTGCAACAATGTCTTACCAAGAAAGAAGTCTAGGTCACAGCTCTTGTGAACATTTACTGTAGTTCAGAAAACTAGCTGTGGTTTGATAGTTATTCCATTACTTAACTTAGGTAACGCAGATTCTATTTTTGCGTGGGAGCTCTATTATTCCGCCAAGCAGATAGATAACTGTGGAAAAACGTTCTTCCCAACACAAGCAAAACAATGTCAACAACTCAAGAAGAACACATAGAGAAGCAATCAATGAAACAGCGATTGCTCAGTGAGGAGATGATTGGATTTTGGAAACGAGTTACCATCGCCACGCCAATACAAATCCTAATCATATTTATAGTTTCGATGCTTGTTGCAGCACTAGCTATAGGAGCAAACTGGGATATTGCTCCTCGACTACAGAACATTGACGTCGTAATAGTCAACAAAGACAACGATGCGATTGGCAACTTTGTACAAAACGCTCTTACGAATATCACACTATTCAAGTGGCTTATAGGTAACAAAATAACAGACGCAAGATCGTATGTACAAGATGGATATGCATGGATTGCAGTTTACATCGCGCCAAATACTACAAGAAACTTCCAAGCAAGTATTTATGCACAAAACAGTACATTAGTACCAGTGCAGTACATCTTCGATCATGCTAGAAGTTTTCAAGGACATGCAGTCTTAACAACTATCATGGACAATACATTGCGCACCCTATCGACAGTGTATGCTCATAAAGTTCTGCCAAATCAAATACCAAACAACACAAGTTTTGCAGCTGTGAATCTGGATGTTCGTGTGAACCCAATCCCTGCTGTTCCGGCGGCGTTAAATCCATTACCAATATTTGGACCTGATTTTACTAGTGGAATCTTTATTTGCTTTATGGTGTTGCTAGCGTTCACTATTGAAGCAGTATGTGTCGCTATTTGGAGTCCATTGGAAACAAAAGTTAATGGATTAGTCGTCCATACCATAAGAGCTCTAACGTTACTTGCTACTACATTCTTGGCTTCGTTAGGGATAACACTCATGCTGCTCGCATTTGGACCTGTTTTCAAGTACGGCTTTGGTACAGCATGGATGTGGTTCTGGTTAGTACTCTACGCCGAAGTGATGATGCTTGGAGTGATTGGTATTCTGTTTAGAAAAGCTACAGGCTTCATCATTCCAATTTATATCATCTTGTTGAACGTTTCTTCCCAAGCTATCCTCCCATACGAGCTATCACCAGGTTTCTACTATATTGGCTTAGCGTTCCCAGTCAGTCATGGCATCTGGGGAGCTAGAACAGTTATCAGTGGCGGATACAACAGAATAGGAATCAATATTGGCGTTCTTTTCGCGTGGATCGTTGGTAGTTTACTTGTTATCTTCATCAAGATCGAGATCGATAAAAAGATACGAGAAAGACGCGCAATTCGAAAACAAAAGCGAGCAGAAGCGAAAGAACTAAAACAAGCCAAATCAATCGAAGAAGCAAACATCAAGGCTTCATTACCGCTCACTGACGAGCCAGAAAAAGTGTAAATACTCATTTAGAGCTACTCATCTTCTCAAACGCCTTCTTTGCTTTGTCTTTTAGCCTTCGTAAATAGTCATCTCCGTTCTCCGCAACTAGCGAATAAAAATACCCACTAGTATTCTCTAATAATACTTTTGGTGCACCTTGTTCTACAACTTCTCCGCGATCAAGTACAATTACTCGATCGCTATCAACAATTGTATCCAAACGATGAGCAATCGTCAACGTTGTACAATCGGCAAACTCTTTTCTAATGGTTTCTTGAATGAGTTGATCACTGTGATGATCTACATGCGCAGTAGCTTCATCGAAAACAATAATTTTGTTTCGGTACAACAAACTACGTGACAATGAGATCAACGCTTGTTCACCAATCGAAAAATTGGATCCTCCTTCGCTAACTGGTTCTAACAACTGTAAAGAAAGTTTCTCGATCTTGTCTTTGATATGAACACGCTCTAACGCACTCCATATTTGATGATCATCAAATTCGTCAAACACATCAATGTTGGAGCGAATGGTTCCGCTGAACAATACAGGTGTTTGTGGAATAATAGTGATATGTTTGCGGAGATCCGGCAGTGGAACTCTAGCGATATCAAAATCATCAATCTTGATGCAACCTTCGGAGCATTCCAAAAACCGAAATAGTGTGAGAAGCATGGTTGACTTTCCAGCACCAGTTCTACCAATAATACCAATTTTCTCACCTTCTTTGACAGACAAATTGACTTTGTTGAGAACTGGGCGATCTATACCTGGTCGATAACTCACTGTTACGTTTTCGAATTCTATGGAACCAAATTGTGGCCAATCACTAGGTGGTAAAATGGCATGCTTCAACAATTCAGCATCTTTTGGTTGTTTACCACTTTCTGTGTAGAATTCTTGTACAAGTGATGGATCAGGCACAACAGGTGGTTCTATAGGTATTTCTGTGCCGTAGTGAATGATACGTTCGCATGAAGTAAGATTGCTTTCCGCATCTACAACTAGACGAACAATCATCAGAAAACCAATTGTGATTTGTAACGAGAAAGAGATAGACAAACCTACTAGTGCAGGGTCAAGCGTGAATCTACCTAAAACTGCAAAAAGTGAGCTTGCAAGTACGATAACAGCACCAATGAGTTCGATACGGATACCTAACCAACGATTGATGGTCCATCGTAGTATGTAATGCCGAATAAAGTAGTCATTTCTTAATTTGTTTTCGGCGTGAAGTAATGGATCACATGCATATGCACGTATGGTACTGATACCACGAATACTTGCGGCCACGTGACTAAACAGTGGACTTCTACTGATACTCTCTAGTCTTCGCACTTCTCTTGATGTTGCTCGGTAAAACATTTGTATGATATAGTACACGATCATAAGTGGGATAATCAAGATCATAAACCACGGTGTGACGTAACTGATTACAATCACAACACCAATACAGTTCAACACTTCATTGAATAACCAACCAATAGTGTACATGAGTCGGTAATCAATAGTGAATTGATCTGACGTGAAACGATTCAAGATTCTACCAATTGGATTTGAATCAAAGAATGACATGCGTGCACGTAAGATTCTATCTAACATGTTTGCATGTAGCGTGTTTGTACTCTTCAAATTACCAAAAGAGAAGGCAATTGATTCTAGAAAGATGAACACTAAACTCGCTAGACCGATATAGACGTAGATTTGTAAATAGTATGTAGATCGTGTGTCTTTGTCTGCAGCACCACTCCATACAGATAACCAGACGCTTTGGCCTTGTTGTAACACTTTGTGAAGTACACCAGTTAGCGCACAACTTATCAAAATTGGAATTCCATACGCTGCAAAGTATTTGTACAATACAGCCATTTTGATGGAGCCTACTTCACGTTCTTCCTCTTCTACGAGTTTACCATCACTTTCACTCTTTTCTTCTTGTGCTTGAGGACTTACAAGAGACTGTACAGATTCTTGTGGAGATGTTGGACTTTCAACCTCTTCATAATCACGAGTGATTTGCTCCCACTCGGATCGGATATCTTTCCAGTCGTTTACAATTTTGGAAATACGTCCATCTTCTACTAGAACAATACGATCAGCAAATTCGCACGCACGCAATGAGTGCGTGACTAACACTACAGTACGTTGTTCACGTACTTTCATATAATCAACAATGCAATCTTGCAAGATGTTTGCTTGTACAGTATTGTCAACTGCGTTGAGTGTCGAGTCTAATAGTGTGATTGTTGCTCTTGGTGCATATACAGCACGCGCAAGTGAAATACGATGTTGTTGACCAGGACTCAAATTGACACCATTCTCACCAACTTCTGTAAGATCTTGTTTTGGTAATCGTTTCATGTCAACACCAAGTTGACAAATATCAACTACTTCATTGTAACGAGTTTCATTGAATTCTGATCCAAAAAGGATATTTTCACGAATGGTTGCGTTAATAATCCATGGTTTCTCGCAACAGTACGAAAGTTTACCACGAACACTCACGTATCCTTCTGTACGTTCTGCTTCACCAAAAAGTGCAGAAAGTATTGAAGATTTACCACAACCAACACGACCTACGATACAGATAAACTCTCCTTGTTTGACTTGTAGATTTACATCCGTTAAAACATTCTTTTGTGAATCGTAGGAAAAACTAGCATTTCTAAAGACAATAGAGAGGTTTTGTTGTGCTTCTTCTTCTTGTTCGATAGTGATTTGTTCGTCGATATCTTGTTGTTGACTCTGTAGAGCGTTTGATCCAAGTAATGACGTGTCGTCGTTTTCTGTTCGATCTTGTGGTGCGATAGGTGTTTGAGGTCGTTTGTACTTCATGTGAGGCGCTTCTGCTACCTCCTCTTCTAGTAACATACTAGCTAATCGCTTTGCACTAGTAAACCCGTTAACTACAATAGTAATGACCCATGACCATTCCCTATGAGTGTTAATAATACCAAGAAACAAACATACATTAACGGTTCAGTCATCATACCAAAGATTGCCATAGAAGTGAAAACTTTGGCCGTTGTTAGCTCGCCACCAGTCAATGTGTACACTATAAACGTAACAGAGCTACCCAACACTGAAACAGTTGCAGCAGTCAAGTTTTGTACTGCTTTCATCACTGCCGATTTTTTCAATTTACTAAATTCCAAGTCACGTTTTTCTTGTACTTGATCTCGTTTTTTATCTTCCCAACAAAAGTATTTGATGACACGAATACCTTGTAGTAGTTCGTTCATGTATTTTACTCGCTCATCTTTTGTTTCGTTGATAGATTCTTCTATGGCAGCTAGTTTAGAGCCTAACCAAGTGGAAAGAGGAACAAGTGCGATGACAGCGGCAACACCAGCTAGTGTTGACCAACCAAAGTACAAAAAATTCAATCCCATGGATACAAGGACTGTGAGTGGTATTGACCACGTGGAGTGTACAACTTCACATATCTCAGAAACACGAAAGACATCTACGGAAATTAAATTGACAATTTCTCCCTGTGAATGTTCTTGTCTTGCTTTGGAACTCAGCCGAAGTGACTTCTTGAACGTGAAATGCTGCAACATTTGTATGATATGTGACTCAATACGTGTACCTAAATAGTACAAGTGTTGGTTGCAAAACGTTGTCAAAATTGTTAACACGAAAAGCATTGCGGCGTACCAATAACCAAATTGTGAGTTTGGTTGTTCCCGAGTTTTGGTATATGCTTGTGCGTCGTCGACAAATTCTATCAGCCAATATAGTACAAACGTTTCTGCAAAACGAAAAATCAAAGATAATAGTACGAGTATTCCAGACCAATATAGTGGTCCAAATTTTAGAGTATGATGCAGTGCCCAAATAACCGATCTGTCCTTCTTTTTTGAGTCTTTTTTCACTTGCTCTGCCTGTTCGGCAAAGTTTTTTTCGAATCTTGGAAGATGTGTAGATAGTTCATCGTATTTAACAAGTTCCCAAACGTTGGTATGTTTTAGCGTATCCTTGTAGCCTGTGTATAATAATTTATCGAGAAATGAGAACGTGATATACGACAAATAGTTTGCATTCTCCATAGGACTTGGTGGTCCGTGTGGATACAGCGACTCATCACGTACGAGTATAAACGGATCGTCCGCACCAACTACAATCTCTGTGTTCATGTGTGAACGTTTTGCAGAGTAAAGTTGGAGTTGAAATCGGAGCGGCTTTACTAAACCAAGACGCACAAACATGCACCAAAAAGCGCCTTCAATCTTGACCTGCATGTAAAATGTACCACAGTATCTAGAACATGGATTCAATAACTTCCAACACACCAAGAATTAGCATTAACCAAATGAGCCATTCATGGCGTTCTTCGTTTCTTGCTTTCACTTTTCCAGTGCTATACTTTCTACTCATGGAAGCCTTTAACTTTACTCGAGGGTGCTCCACATTCTTACTCATCACTTGATAATCTCTAAAGTATGACAAGTATGTCATCATGCTTTTCTCGTCTATTCCTCTAACCAAATCTTCAGGATCAATCAACCTCGGTATTCCCAAAATCTTGTCGGCATCGACAATAGCCTTTTTACATTTGTATAGTGGTTCATGTTTTTCATGTACCGACAGTTGATTAGACTCTAAATGCTTAAGGTCGTGTTTAGTGATAGTTTGTTCGACAAGTTTTGATAGTATTTCTCCATCTTTCCAATCTGTGGATAGATTGGAGACTGAAGCATCAGGAACATAAGTGTTGATCCATGTGACCATGTCGCGAGAAGCGTTTGTGTTCTTGATTTTCAGTTGGAACTCTAGAATGAGTGTCCAAACCATACCTAGAATAAGCTTTTCGTTTCCATCGACAATATTTGCACCGTCGCACCCAATAAAGATTGCGTCAGTATATTTTTTAACGTGTTCCAAAGACAGTGTACAATTCTCGATGCATTGCACTCTGTGTTTCGGTGTACGATTGATATGTGATATTTTTGTGTTTGTGAGAATTTCTACGAGACTGATAAGTGCTGTACCGTCTGCAAAATCAGTTGTTAAATCAGTCAGAGTAAAATCATCTTGTATGGTTCGATTTTTGCTCTTTAGTTCGTTGTTTGCCCACGCAAGAAAGGTCTGGGTTCAGTGATTGTATTAGGTACGTACTTTGTGTTGCATGCGAACCCACTCGCGCTCAAGAGACATGTCGCAGTGTTGCTTGTTCTAAGTTTGCCAAATTTGTCACAAAAAACGTAAACAAAGGTAGAAAAGAACGTTCAAAACTATCATCTTTAGTGATACTTGTGGCATTCTGCTTTGCAGAGTAATCTAAGCCCAGTTAGTACAACACCAGCATATGCACGACCACATCTGTCGGTGCATTCTTTCAATGTTTCATTATCAGACAATGCTTCTACCAATCTATCATTCAAAGATTGTTCACAGTAGTTTACACAGGTTCTTCTCAATGTTGGTGGTAGATTTGCACATCTTTCTACGCACCTGTTGGCACTAGCAAAGCATAGAAGAACAGATATCAATACGATTAACGCTATGAGGTATTTCATTTTTGTTATTATTTCTTGGATAAATATCTACCACGGTGAGTACAGTAGCGGTTTTACCAGTCATCCTGGTTTCAGTTTGTCAGTACCATACTGCTCTATTATCTCTGTAAACTGTGCGGTAAACCTTGACGCTGCTCCGGGCTAATCTCTTGATTTGAGAAAAACTCCACCGCCAAGCGCACAGATAAAAGAGCGGTGTTTTGGAACAAGCAACTGTAACGGCAAAAATGATGCTGGTTTCTTTTTGATCCCTCTACTTGTTGTACCTGCGTGATCGCCGGCGTGAGTAGTGCAGAGGTTAACTCGTAAGAGGTCTAAGCATGTCTGCTTCCCACAATCGAAACTAGCAGGCGACCTGGGTTCGAATCCCAGTTCACGCAGCTGTTTTTTTGTTTCACATGCTTTTCCAACATTCTAGAGTACTTTTTACTTGTTGCGGTACTTCATTTCCACGCATGGCTGCAAATACTACTGAAATACAATTCTGAAATCTAGTGGCAACAGTTCGTGAATTCCAATCGTAGTGAATATGAAGCGACTAGTGTTCGCGTGAGTGTTGACAAGTGTGAACGTGTCGTAGTGTCAATTTTTCAAAACGGTTAAATCTCGTGGTTGACTTTCATTACAATAATTTCAGGCACCGTAAATCAGTCATGCCAACCGTTTTAGCGAGATGTTCTCGCTTGGTATTTTTGTCTCGATACAGTATTGACATCGTAAACTCGACAAACGATGGGTATAAACTGCGGTCATTGTTCTTAAAATAAGAATGCCCGTAGCTCAAAATACATTTTGAATTGCTTAGCTGGGCCGATCACATTGCGTAGGAGTACTGACATCATAAGAAAACATCATGACAACAAGTAAGAATTGGGTGAACTCAAACAAAGACAAAATAAGAGCAGAGTACGTTTGGATTGGAGGCAATCAAACAGATTTAAGAAGCAAAGGTCGTATTCTACCTGGTCCAGTGAGCTGCGTTGAAGAGCTTCCAGACTGGAACTATGATGGTAGCTCGACTGGTCAAAGTGACGGTCACAATAGTGATATCATCATAAAACCAAGAGCAATCTTCAGAGATCCATTTAGACGAGAATGCGACATTCTTGTCATGTGCGATACGTATCTCTCCGATGGCACTCCTCATGCATCAAATACAAGAGCTGAAGCGTTGAAGACTTTCGAAAAGGGAATCGAATTGGAGCCTTGGTTTGGCATTGAGCAAGAGTATATCATGTTCAATGAAAAGAAGAGACCACTTGGTTTCCCATTGGATGGTTATCCAGAACCACAAGGCCCATACTATTGCTCAGTTGGAGCGGAGAATGCATTTGGAAGAGATGTTGTTGAGGAGCACTTTGAGAAGTGCGTTGATGCTGGTGTCAAAATCTGCGGCATTAATGCTGAAGTGTTCCCAGGTCAATGGGTAAGCTGCTACTTTCATGCTGCTAACTTGTAGGAATTCCAAGTTGGACCATGCGAAGGTATCGACATGGGAGATCACTTGTGGATGGCAAGATATATCCTTGCTCGAGTAGCTGAAAAGCATAATGTACAAATATCATACGATCCAAAACCAATTCCAGGAGATTGGAATGGCAGTGGAGCACATACAAATTTTTCTACAAAGCCAATGCGTGAAGAGGATGGTTACAGACATATTCTTGCAGCTTGTGAGAAACTATCAGCTCACGTAACAGAGCACATGGCTGCCTATGGCTCAGGAAATGAAAAACGACTAACAGGAAAACATGAAACACAATCCATGGATCGATTTACATATGGTGTAGCCGACCGTGGTTCTTCGATACGTATCCCAAGACAAACAGAAATAGATGGCAAAGGTGTAAGTTTTATTTTTTTTGCCTAATTTCGTTAGTACATGGAAGATCGCCGTCCATCAGCAAACGCAGATCCGTACGTCGTTTCCAGCTTAATCTTTAAAAATACACAATAAATATGTTTATTCACAAGTTAAATCTCAGTAATATCCGTGATGGTTGAGCCTGTGCTGTCGTGTTTGGTGCTATACACGCGATTAGGATGTTTCGAACAACCAGTAGTGCTGGTACCATTCATACAGTCGATGCATTGGTGGCGTTTAAATGTCATTCCTCTTGGCCGACTTCCTTGTCCCTTTGCAATTTTATATGGAACGACCATGCACTTTGCGGTGCAATTCTGACACGGTTGTAGTGTAGACCAACGACATGGTGCCGAGGTCCACTCACCGGCACAGTTGCCACATTTGAAATAACCCTTTCCGATTTCATACTTTTGTTCTATGGCGTCTAATCGTTGCTTGCATTTGAAACAACTTGCTACTGGTTTATAATCAAAACATGTTCGCCAAAATAAAAAATCACAACCTCTACAGCCAAAGAAGCGTTGGACTTTGGACTGTCTGGCCAATTCTAATAGGTTTTTTTTGGTTAATGTTGATTCCGTTTTGATATTTAATGTGGGTGCCCCACGCTGTAACGGACGAGTCGTGCGTCTTTTAGGATGTGATACTTCGTGCCACTCTTCTTCAAATTTATCTTTACTTTCTTTGTAGTCAATGTAGGCGTCGTGGATGCAATCGTTGCATACCATAAAACCGTCGATCGGCTTTCCTTCGTGCGCATCAATAATACCAAAGCATTGGATACACTCCATGGCTTAGTTGATAGAGTTTGGTTGGTTTTTCTTGTAAGATGATGACTCGAAGGTGTTTTGACAGAAACAAGTTTAGGAGAATCGAACAACCTTTAATGGTGCAAAGCTGTTCGAAACAATTTGCAACAATTTTCAGAACATCTAGCTAATTTATGTAATCGTTGAACTTTAGTCGCTGTTTTCTAGCTGTTGAGCTATTTTTCTGTACTCTATTACCACATTTTATGTAAGTTATTTTTCTGCTATTGTTAGATTAATCTTACCCAATAAAGGAGAATTCTAAAGCGAGATTGTTATTTTTATCAAGATTACTTCTTAAAAGCGAAGTTTCGCTGTACTGTATGACAAAACAAAAACAAACAACAACACAACAACATCATGATTTCTGAACTCATTTCTATGTTCTCCCACGGTTTCTTCGGCTTGTTGGCCGGAGCTGCAGCATGTTTCGTAATTTACGCTGCTAAACAAAAGCAATACAACCGTGGCGATTTCAGTTTCATCCACTTATACTTGATTACTATCCTACCGTTCTCATTCATTATTGGTTTGATGACTGGTATTTCATTCGGCTCAGTTGGATTTTTATCACTCTTCATGGTTATCCTTATGACCTTACCACTCGTTGGCGTTACAGTTTTACTCGACGGCAACAGCTTTGAACTTCCATCGCTACCAAAGATGCGTGGTGTCTCCCAAATGGCCACCTCACAATTTAACTCAACCATTAACCGTGGTGCTCAATACTTCAACACTTTCGGAGTTGAATCAAACATGCACAATAGATATAACACTATGGCAACCTTGTAAAATAACACTAGTAAATAATAACACTTAATTTTTAACTTTAATTCGTAAATTCATATCTATCCTACTAAAAATTACGCTACACATGCAGTTATTTAACAATCCGGTCTGTGCCAGAATTCTTTGTAATTTTTATGCAAAACAAACCCACACCGTCATCAGATGAAAGCACAGACGTAAGAAATTGTTACAAGCTTCGTAACAAATAGTTTGGTATCGTAAACAATTCACACGAAGAACACGTGAAGATAGAAAAGAAAAAACACTTCCGAAAAACAAAAGTTAATCCACATGAAGAAGAGATTGTAGATGACAGCGTCGAATGGGGAAAACCGCTTCTCGGTAATTCATACATCTCATTTCGATACAACAGCACCATGATATCGTTAGGGGATTATATTTATTTAAATCCACCTGATCACAACAAAACAGTACGCGATGCATACTACATCCTATGCGTTAAACGGCTATGGGAAAACGAAAATGGTGACAAACTCGTCTCTGGCACTTGGATGTGGCGACACTCTGATATTGTCATCCACTGCTGCGGTAAAGATCGCGAACGAAACATTTTAACACATGACCCTCAACAAGTATACTATTGTGAAGAAAGTAATACCGATGCAAATCTATTGGAAACGTGTGGAGGTCGCTGTCAAGTCCTATTCCTCGAAAACGCGGATCAATTCAAGCAACTCGGTTTTGCCGGCAAACAACATATTTTTTATTGCTTGTATGGATATGATGCCAAACATAAAACAATTTTTCGAGCACCAAAAGCATGGATCGCAGAATCGTACCAAAGAAGAGAGAAAATAACTGATTTTATGCGCAACCAATTTGTGAAGACACCTGCGCTATCGGTCATGTAAGTTTTCTTTTTCTTTTTTAACAATAGTGATTTATTTGCGGGTTGTGGTGGACTTAGCTACGGCCTACAAAACGCGGGATTTACGATCAAGTACGCTGTAGATACTAACAAAGATGCGTTGGACACATTTATCACGTATGTTATCGAGTAGCATTCTAACAAAATAGGAACATGCCGAACACACGAATCATCCATATGGACATCGTCGAGCTATTAGAAAAAATGCGAGAAAAAGAAGCACTCATGAAACGATTGTACCTATTAGCATCATTACCCAAGAAAAAAAGGTCAAACGCGGAACTAGTTTCTGATTCCGATGAAGAATGTGAAATTGTCGAAACGGGAACCATTGTCGAAAAAGTAACAGGAATGCTTGACAATTCAAAATTCTTTTGTACCATCAAACATCCATCTGGTAAAATAGAAAAGAAAGTGCTACTCCACGCACAAGAAATCGCAAATTTTGATGCAGTGTTTGAGTTTGTTCAAAAAAGAACGTCGGACATTCCATCAAAAGGTGATGTACAAGTTGTTGTCGGTGGACCACCGTGTCAAGAGTACAGCACAGCAAATAGAAAAAAGAAAAAAGAAAATGTGAATAGTTCCATGTTGTTTCGTTTTATTGATGTTGTTGAGATTTTGCAACCAGCGTATGTGTTAATTGAGAATGTGCCGAACATGATCAACATGGTGTTAGGAGATATTCAAGAAAGATTCAAAAGTATTGGTTACAAATCAAAAGTTGCTGTTCTGGCTGCGTTTCACTTTGGTCTACCACAAACTCGTGCGAGATCGTTTATTTGGTGCGCAAGAGGAAACTATCCTTTGCCATTGTATCCGAAAAGTACTCACGCTTGTCGTCATGTTAATACAGTTATTCACAGCGAGATCAAGAGGTGCATTTCTACGTACCCAAGATTAGAGCACAGTGGACCACTTCCTCAGGTCACGATTCGTGATCTTGTTTCTGATTTAGCGGATCTTCCCTCCAGCAACCACGAACAACCATACACAACTGCACCAGCTACTGTCTACCAAGAAAGAATGAGAAATCCGACTGGAAAGGTTACCTGTCATGATTGCGTACAATTTAAGAAGAACTCTCTCGGTAATATCAGATTGAAAGCTATTCCACCGATACCTGGCGCAAGTATTAGAGATATGCCACTTGAAGTTGTTAAAAGCTTGCCAAAGAGTACGGATTGTTATCGTCAAAATGCATATGCTAGACAAACATGGTTTGGTATGTTTATCACTGTCAGGACTACATTAAATATGCAAGTAGGACCTGTTATACATCCTACAAAGAGGCGTCTGTTCACAGTACGAGAACTTGCTCGCGCACAAGGGTTTCCAGATTGGTTTGACTTTTGTGGATCACTGACTGATCGGTATAGGCAAGTTGGAAACGCTGTACCGGTAATACTTGCACAACGACTCGGGGAACAGTTGATGAGCGCTCACATGGGCTATCTACGCGGAAGACGCGAGTATGATCAAACAGCAGATTCACTAACTGAGCAAATGGCCACTATATTAAAAGATTGTCACGCTAAAGCGTTAAACACACGAGAACCAGATATAGAGGCGTTTGAAGAGTTAATAAAAGATATTCCCAACGATTTGCAAGATCCTCTCGATGATGAAATCGAGGATCGGCAAAATGGATGGGAAGAAAGATTGAAACATATTGGTGCTAACGAAAAAGGAAAGAAACGCAAGTGCGAGTGCGATGAAGAATTAGAAGATGATTTCTTGTTAGATTCTAGTGATGAAGCTGAAAATGAAATTGTGAATGAAGACGAAGAAGAATTTGATGAAGAATTAGAAGACAAAGAAAACGACGAGTTTTTAGCGTTTTCTTCCTCGGACAAAGAAATGGAAAATGACCTCGAATATGTATCTGAGAAAAATGGAGATAATTCTGATGCTGAATCATCAGATTCGTTGGTAGAATTAGACTATGTAGATCTTGCTTATTCATCAACTGATTCTGAAGTGTAAAAATTTTATTTAATTGTATTAGGACGCATTCCTGCTAAAGCAGTAACGAAGATTCGTAGTTGAGTGATAATATCCGCTACCTATTAAACTGTAATAACCATTTGCACTCGTTTTGTCTTTGTTGCGTGGTTTCGGGCATTAATTGTTGTAATTGTTTGACAGGAGACACGTACAAAATGTCAAATAACGAGAGGGTCACACAGAACATCGAAGCAGTGGATGTTAAGCTAACAGACAAAGCACCCGAGATTGTGCAACGAATTAAAGAAGCGGACTACATTGGTGCGATATCGCTCCTACGTGCGCTTCCGAAAGAGCCTAGCTCGCCTGAAGTTGGTTGTTTCGGGCGAGTGTTCCTAGCAGATGGTGTAGCATACAAGGTCTCGTACTCACACGATGCCTCAAAACATCGCCAACTTATAAGTGAAGCAGCATATTTGCAGCAGCTCCAAGGGTCCAATGTCATCGAGTACATACAACACTTCGAAGCGTGTGATTTAGGAACCATGTGGCTGTTTCTAGAAATGAAACGAGCTGATACCACTCTAGCGCACATAATTGACAATAAGGAACTAACAATGGAAATGTCAAAAAATGTACTACTAGGAGTGCTAAACGGTTTAGCGCGCATACACGAAAAAGGTCTCGTGCACTGCGACATAAAACCAAACAACATTGGCATCATGTTGCCATTCAAAGGACCAGATGACGTCAAGTTACTAGATTTTGGAGGTGTAGTGTCGGTAAACGAAAGACCACATACCTTCTCACGCGATTACGCAGCTACCGACTTTTTCCGGGTTGGAGCACTACCACAGACTGATATCTTTGCTGTAGGTATACTTTTGCAAGAATGCCTCGAGAATGCATTAAGTAGCACAAAAGGATACTACCAAGCGTTTGGTATGCAACGAGTGATCTTAAAAGCATGTTCTTTTGACGCAGATCAACGGTACATTTCAGCCAAAACGATGCAAGCTGAGATATCACACGAGTTTAGCACCATTCACCCGCATACTAGATTTGAGCCCATAGACATTGTCACTTTTGGCATGCAAGAAACTATTCTAGCAGAAATGAGAGAGGAGGAAGAGCGAGAAAGCGCAAAGTGTTGTATTATGTAAACTATTATTGTACTGAGCTACAGTAATTGTGGTCAATCAAATGAGATATCTCTTATTCTGTGTGGTTCTAGGTCTAGCAGCTTTCGTTTCAGCTACAAGCCTGGCTAGCTTACTTAGTGACGTGCTAAAGAGTGCAGAGCTACGAGCTTGCTTAGACGAATGCAATCCTTGGAGTGGTGCAGGAAAAGGATGCGTTTCTCGATGCCATGCGTAAATGAGAAAATGCATATAACATTTAGTCTGTTTGATGATGGACCAACCCTGTCAGAGGGAGAACGTCTTTTAAATCAGTGCAAAGCTAAATGCACTACCCAGGGATGTGTTCAAAAATGTGAGGAGTAAGTTTTCGATTTCCGTTTAACGATGACAAGACAATACGGAGAAGTACTTGAATAATAAACTCGCGATCACTTACGTGAACTGCTTTCTCAAGTTGTAATCTTTACATGCAAACGTTTGAGGATGTTGTGATTTTTCATGAAGGCTCGCATAGTTGCCCAAGCTTTAACAAGGCACTAGCAGAGCGTCTTCGCTATAAACAAGTTAGGTCGACTTTAATACAGTGGATTGCTGCTCCTTACACACCATTCATTTTGCAAAACCATGGCACAGTAGTAAAGAAAAAAGGTAGCGACTCGTGGGAGAAGCCGCTACTCTCTAACCAGGAACTAACAGACCCCATAACTTATTCTCAATTCAAAACATTAAAACTAGGAAAAAGCATGGGCAAACATTCGGGCAGTGGCGTCTTTGTTGGCGTTTCACAATCAAACAAAATAGAGACCCGTGATTTTACACGTTCAGACAAAACAATATGCATGTACAACGATGTGGTAGCGTTGGATTCTGGATCTGTTACTCGGATTACTACCTTTTGCAAGACAGGATCAGGTGATGTTATTGGTGTTTTAGTTGATCAACATAAGGACCAAATCCTATTTTACATTAATGGGAAGCTCTCGTCTGTAGGTAAACGAAAGCCAAGCGAAATGAGACCATTGTACGCAGTACTTTGGTTGTATTATAACGAATGTCACATTGAAATGGGTAATTTCTATGACTACACCACATTAGAGCCATATGATGGAGATATTAACCCTAGTAATGACGATGAATGGTGAATAAAACTTAGTTGTAATAGAGCTCATGCAAACGTGTAGAACATTTGAAGATGTGTCGATTGTACACTCAGGTTCGGTTGCATGTTCAAGTTTATTTACTATACTGTCCAAGCAACTTCGTGACGTACGAGTTCGTTCCCTACTAGTTAACTGGATTGCACGAGAAGATGCTGAATCGAATTACGTGTACTCTATAAATCCAACACGAATAATAAGAACAGAAAGAGACCAGTGGGAGTACCCTCTACATTCGCAGCAACAATTAACAGATAGTGTTAACTATTTTCAATTGAAGATAAATTTTCTTAGTACTTCGCTCGGGAACTACGTTGGCAGCGGAATATTTATTGGAGTATCAAAAAATAATAATACGACAATGTTTGAGTACGCACAGCCAGAAAAAACGATTTGTATGTATAACGACCAAGCCAAGCTTGACGAAAATTCTGTTACTAGAATTGATCAAAAATGCAAAGCAGGTACAGGTGATGTTATTGGTGTTGTAGTTGATTTTCTGAAAGATAACATTCTATTTTACATCAATGGGCATGTAGCGGCAGTTGGGAAGCAAAAACCTAGCGTAATGCGACCAGTGTACGCGGTTTTGTGGTTATATTATAATGGTTGTGACATAGAGGTGGGCGAGTTTATACCTTACACCAATTTGTAACCGTGGACCTTGGAGAAACGCATCCAATATAAATAAATAACTAGTTCGACTAAGAATCGAGTTGTCGCAGTTGCAAAATCATGAATTTAAAAAAAGTTTTGTTTTACATTTGTAATGGACTAGTTTGTATTGAAGCTTCCTCGTGATTGCATGATAATCCCTACAATAATACCGAAGATGCCTAATGCACTTGCAAAAATCTCTACAACGAGTACGCGAACAAATAAGTTTGAATTTGCTGCATCAGCAAGCGCACAACTTGATCCAACAATACCAACACTAGCACTACAACGTTAGTATAGCCAAAAACTCTTACCCGCATGCTAAATTAACGAATCCCACTGTTAATCCCGTTGCGAATATCATGTATCCGGCACCAGCAACTTCTGTCCACGGTGTTGGTAGTTTGTTTTCTGTTTGGAACCACTTGTATTGCGTAACAAGAATAATGGCCATGATGAGTCCGTAAATAGCAACAGCCTCGCATAGAATGACACTAATGAGATTTCTACTTTTGATCCGAGGTGTTCTTACGCAACCTCCCATGATACTCGCTCCAGCAACTTGTATTCCCCTGTAACATTAGTGAGAAACAAAATTAAGCGTTACCATGCAGCTCCAACCACTGAGAAGCCAACAACTAAGAAGATTCCAAATGCAGCCCACAAGTAAGGGTCAATCTTATTAAATACATCTCCCCACGCATCAATATCGTAAGATGTAACACCTGCTAATAGCGGTAATCCCACGCATAAAAATAATACTATCGACGACATTGCTCCAATAATACATTTTAACACTGGCATCGCACTATCGACTGGTTCTCGAATTCTTTCTAGTAGTTTTGGGAGAAACTCATCGCCCTGGATCTGAAGTCCGATGTTGCTCATTTACTAATGTTTTATGTAAAAGTAACTGTTGCTCCACTGTTGTCGTTGTATCTAGTTCGAAATTGCTTCTAAGAGATCTACTAGAAGTGGGTTGTAAAGCTGGTTGCTAGTACTATTTTGTACAGATGTGGCGACAGGTGCGCACGAGGGCACGATACCCAAATATTGTAGGCATAGGCTCAAAGTCTCGCTTTCAAGTAAAAAGAATTCAATAAAAAGAAGCTGATGCTTGCGCAATAAAATCCTTGTAACGGTTAGTCAACTTTAGTCTGATCTTGACAGGTGACAAGCATAGCCAAACAAGTTTTCAATACAAGTTCTCCTATTGTTGTATGTCTATACGTTTCTTCAAGAAGAAGCCTAAGGCGACAACTGACTTCAGCTCTCCATCAGGGAGCTTGTCGCCACGTGGAACCAGTGAGTTGATGGGCTCTTCACCACCAAATTCACCACCAAATACTGCTACACTCAGTCAACACACGAATCTACCCTTTGTGCAACAACCTAGTTCCTGGATGACAGGCGGAATAGGCAGCGGCTACAAAAAACCCGAAACAAAACCAGATACGGAACCAAAAACATCAGTAGAACTAGGAACGTCACCACCACAATCAACAACAAATACCGATGAATTGTCAGAACCATCAAGCGAAAATAATAATACGCCTGTAGCAACTGCACCTATATTAACAAATGAAGCACCTTTTCGAAAAAGTCCATCTCCTTGGATGACCCAAGGAATTGGAAAATATGGCTCAAGTGGACAAAATAATTCACCACGCAAAGAGGAAGATTTATCGAGTCAAAATAGCACAACATCGCAAACGAGTGATTTTTCATCACCAAAGTCAACTCCGGCTCCTCAACCAAAGACGTCTGCAACAGACACAAGGACGTCCAAGTCGGTGCCTCAAAAGCCACGTACGACAGGTTTGGCACCAATGAAAAAACCAACAAACCCAAAAAACCAAAAAGTCGATAAAACAAAAAGAATTGTGATTTTGGGATGTAGGAACGTTGGTGAGTACTATTATAATTGATT
>JAESGV010000389.1_pt1 | contig 19471 bp, 21 predicted proteins | sample 9269781 | NCBI WGS metagenome assembly JAESGV01 (sample SAMN15741586, study PRJNA653496) | algae metagenome | isolation source: Tildeniella torsiva UHER 1998/13D and co-occurring heterotrophs from... | place: Slovakia: Slovak Paradise National Park, Hrabusice, Kosice Region | collected 2000-01-01
AGAATACACCCTATCGCTTACCAAAAACGACACAACAGATGAGAATTACACCGCAGTTTTCAACATAGCGTGCATGTATTTGTTCCAACAATTATTTACACCATCTGTTACATACTTCAAACAAGCACTGCAAATACAGGAAAAAGGCGCCAATTCTAAACACTCTATGGCCCTTTGTCTCAACAACATTGCCGTGTGCCTCACACAAGAACCAGATGGTACAACGAACGCAACAAAGTACCACACAAAAGCTATAAAAATGTTTCCACAGTTCGTTAGAGCGTATCAGTCACAGATAGAATGCAAAATGGAAGCAGGAAAATTTAAATCAGCACTAAAGGACTGTGACGTTGTACTAGAGTTAACAAAGCACAACAAAACACTATCAGAAATATACGTGCAGAAAGCAAGTTGCGCGCAATCACCAGAACAAAATTTAAAGTATGCGAGAATGGCTGTCAAGTACGATCCTACATCTGCTAGTGCTTGTATTCTACTTTCGCGGGTGACACCACCAAGTAAAGATTTCGATCCAAGGCAATATCTTTTGGACTCGATGGTGACCTGCAACACAGAAATAGATATCATGCGAATTTACTCAAGATTGTGCGAGTTGGAAAATTCCGTTGCGGGAATCAAGCAGAATATTCGGATAATCAAAGCAATGTCACAACATGCGCTTGCTCGTGTTAGCTAATCACAAAGAAACAAGTTATTTATTCATGACCAGGTTTATCGTTAACATAAATTTGTACTTGTTGATCAGGTTGTTGTTGGTATGCTGGCTCTTGCTGATACGCTGATGGATAAATGTTTGACGTTGTTGTAGGTTGTTGTGTAGAGTATGTAGGAGGTGCTGGCTCTTCGAGTCTCTGGTACGAATTGTCTGAATCTCTTCTTCTCATTCTTACTTGAGCCCATAGGTACAAAGTTATTGCTGCTACGCTGAAGATCAATAGTCCTGCTACTCCAATAATAATTAAATGTTCTGACATTCTTCTGCCAAATCGACGAGTAGTTACGACGAATGAGTAGCTTACATCACCTTCTTTTGCATACAATGGAGCGGCAGGAAGGACTCTAACACCCAAGAATACGTTATATGGAACTGAAAATGGAGTAACATGCACTGATCCTTGAACACTTGGTCGTGAGTATTTTGCTACCCATCCGAAATTCGTTCCATTGACAAACGCTGCAACATCCTTCTCTTCCAAAATAAATGCTCCACAGGAATCACAGGTTATGCGATACGACATGTCATCATGACTGCCCAAATTCTCCAATACATATTCAGTTCCTCCTTCTTTCAAATGAACTGTTTTTGCAAAGCTCCTAAACACTGCAGTGGCGTATCCAACGCATAGCACGATCATCAACAATCTCCAGCTCATACTACAGTACAACTTTTATGGACAACCAAGTCACATTCAAATTTGACAAAATCTTTACATAAAGGTTTTTAACAAATACAACAACGACATCCAGTTTTCTTTCCACTGTTTTCCTCTTCATCATACTTGTTTCCACCATTAGGTGTAGGAGCAGTGACCTAATACAATTAACAACACAAACAACCACGACGTACCGCTTTTCTATCATTTCCCTTGTTGTTGTTTGGTTCGTTTGGATTGTACAAACTCATATAATTTTCATTTGCATTAACTCCTGTTTTTCCACTCACATTACTACTCGTTGGTTTTGCACTACTATATCCACGTTCATCTTTTGTAGTTCCGCCAACATCGTCAACAATACTCGAAACTTCTCTTGATATTGGCATACTTGTTTTTTCTTTTAGATTCCAATCGTATGGTTCATCTTGTGAGTATCCTTCTCGCGTGTAAATATCCATTAATAGTCGTCGCAAATAATCATAGTCTGGTTCGTCTGCGTATCCCAATTTTTGCAAGTGTTCCATAAATAATTGATATTCTGGTGGTAGATCCTTAACGAGTTCTGCGTTTGTGAATCGTTCTTTTAGTTCTCCAATATGTTCTTTGTCTTTTATTTTTCTCCATGGTAGACTGCCAAGCGCAAACTCGACAATAACGTAGAAAACACTCCACAAGTCATCTCTATAAAATATTTAGCAGTATTTTTAAAACATACCTTCTGCCCAGTTCTTTGCTGTGATGCGAATTGATAGACGCGTATCTCGCAGTTCCACGGAAACCAGCACTCTTACGTGGTGGTCTTATTTCTCCTGATGGCAGTCTGTATTTTCTTGCCAAACCAAAATCGATCAAGTATGCGCGTCCTCGTTTTGCTTTTGTTTTTCCCATGACAAAGTTGCTCTAGATTATTAATATTCGACTTTTTGATGCTTACAGGTTTGACGTCACGATGAATATATCCAAGTTTGTGAACACCTTCGAGAGAATCAATCATTTGTATTCCTAGACGCAGTGTTGTACTCATGCTAAAACTCCCATTATATCGTGGTGTTCGTTTCCGTAGGTCTGCCAGGTTCTCGCCCAGCCGTTCCATAACAAGAAAATTAAAATCATCCTGTCGCCCAGAGTGTATATACCGTACAACGTGTGGACACGCTAAAATTTTAAAACAAATAATTGTATAAAATACCTTGTAACTTTTTTAAAGCAATTACTTCTAATTTCAAAACCATTTTTTTGTTATCGAGTTTCTCAACTTTTATAGCAACGTCATCGGATGTATGTAAATCTATCGCAGCGTATGTTTCACCTGTAAAATGATAAGAAAACACTGTGTTTAGCGTACCGAATGCTCCTTGTCCAATCTTACCCTGTATCTTCCATTTACTCTTAACAACAGTTGATATCGAGAGCATAGACTGCCGGTCTATGGGTGGTGGCATGTTTTAGTCAAGAGAATTGAAAAAAGCCCTTGTCAAAAAGGTCAACCAAGACAGAAGCAAAAAAACAGGTACAAAAACAAGATTTTAATTCAACTCCAAGAACAATGTCTTCTTTGCCAAAGATGAAATAGTATCCAAACCGCTCTTCTTGTTTGTTTCGAGTTGTGCTTCAAGTGCTTGTTTGTTTGGAGTAAAGTATTTTGAACCAGCGTCATATTGGAAACCATAACCTGTTGCCAATTGTTCTGCTTCTTGCTCACTTTGTCCCAGTTTTTCCGCCAAAGCTGCTGAGCTAATGTTTGTGTATGCGTTTGCTACTAATCTTAATACGCGTGTTCGTAGGGCGACAACGAAAGCATCGACTAATGGTTTGAGTTGTTGGTTCCATGGTACATTAACAGCTTGGTATGTTGCTGGATAATCCTTTTTCCATAAAGCTTTCCCGATTTTCCAAACAGATTCAGTCTCTCCCTTTTTTAATTCTTTTGTCAAACGTTTCCACAAAAATCTGCAGTTATCCCTGTTCACGTGTTAGATATCGTTGATGAAAACCGTACAAATCGTTGTCGATCAAGTAACTCAACATGAAGGCTGCATAGAAAAATGAAGATGGTTTAACATCGCGGTCACTAAGATACTATTTGAATATTTAGATTATTTGATGGTTTATGCGTACCTCAATCTCAAGGTTTTCGCACTCGCTAGTTAGTACTGTCAAGTCACCACTTTGGACGATTTCTGTTACGCGATTGTCGAGTGTTTTGCTCATGTTATTGGTACAGGCAGAAAGTGGATCTTCTTGTTTGCTTGGTCAACTGGAGATATTATTACGAACTTGGTATGATTGGCCAGAATGCTTACAATACAATTACAATATTTTCTCTCCAGGCAACAAGAATGGCAAAACAACAGGTTTTTGATGATACAAAGAGGTAATTTATACATTTTCATCTGTTTGCCTTGGTGTTCTTGGAGTTGAGATCAAATGCGTAGTTTGCAGTGGTGAAGTTGGCGTTTCCGGTACTGGCGTGAATACACTGTCCGTTATAACAGTCGGTGTTGGTGACTCCAATAGTTTGAGTTCTGTGCCAAAGCTGAAGCTAGACCTACGTTTCAACTTTCTGTACATTTCTGTTACTTGGAATCTTCCAAATGTATCTGTTAAATTTGACAATGCCTCCCGAAGTAACTCGTCATAAATTGTATCTATGTTCTCATTTGCCAAATTTTCAAATGCTGACTTAATTTTGACTCTCGTCGTGTTTGGCATATTTACCTCCATGAACGCGTTTGGTTGAACATACTTGTAGTAGATAACTCTACACATGTACTCTTTCTTATCTCGTTCACTGATCTCCTGGTATGCTTTCAAGTCAAAATAGACCTTAAAGTTTTCAATACTGAGTTCACTGTTACAGTACGCTTCGAATGTTTCTTTTCCTTTTGCATTGTTCAATACACGGAACATGACATCAGTACGGCTCATAGTAGCCTGGTCTGCGTTTGTGGAAGTGATTATGTTCGTGATAAATCGCTTCAAGATAACAATATGGCAGGACAAACCTGCAGCAAGTATCATACATAGCCTAAAGAGGAATCCAAAAACAGTGTTAATAGCGTCTGTTGCGTATGAGTATGAAACCAAATTCAAAATTGAGAAAATGATAACATTCACGAGAACCAGCGTAATGAATACAAAATCAACACGGTAATTCAGTGGATCACGTTGATAATATCCGCTACATGCTCCAAACTTCTTAATATCGAAAATCAAATCCACTAAAAATACTATGAACATGAGTACAAAGAACACAGCACCATGAGCTATTCCATTAATATACCCAAGAATGACAACCCAAGTTGGTGGCGTTATGTACACTGCGTAATAGTAAAAGTAGAGAATACTCAATACGCACTGCTCTATGAATAACAATGGGAATGCGATTAGGAAAGTCTTGTAGGAGGCAATAATTTTTGCGATACGAGTTCTTTCAGCAGCGCGTTTTAAGTTTTCTTCGCCTTCTACCTCTGCCAACTTGTTGTCATTTAGCCACTGTCTGATGACATATTGAATACACAAAAAGCATAGCGCACAAAAAACACAAACTAGTTGTTAGATGGTAGAATGTATCATACCTAGAAGAATCAGATCGACACAACCCCTACAGTGTTAATTTTTGTGTAAAACGCACCTCAAGCTGGTCCCAGGTGCTGGCACCCACCCTGATGAGATAGAAGTTCTTTCTATGTCTAGAAAGAATAATGTTGCTGTTGCCACAAAGGCGTACACTCTTCTACCTTTAATGGGTTCTACGTTTCTGAAAACAATGATTAAAATCAGTGAGATAAACGAGAGCACAGCCAAAAATCCACAAGTGCCCATGAAGAAGGCGTACAAACCAACTCTCACTGGGTCTGACCACTCAGGCACTGTGCCGTTGGTCACGTTCATGTTTTGTACTCGCTTTGGATGGGTGATGTTCCGTGACAGCAAAAGCCGCTTTGGAAAACAGATTTGTCAAACATAGAGAACATACATTAAGAGGAAAAAACATGTCGAATAGGCTATCTAACTACGCGCAAAATAATACATAACATAGAACAAGATAGAGGTAAGGTTTGCAAGAAAAGAGCTTCCAGGCCAAACAGTGTAAGCATCAATATTACAACAAAATTAGCCTGCAACATGACAGAACGAGAGTTTACAGACATTAGTGTGGCAGTGTGGTGTCCGTCTATCGCAACCGATAAGAATCTGTACTCCCTTTTACTATCCAAAATACGGCGGAAGAAAGCCAATGTAGTCTATGTCTGGGGTACTAATTTTCGCAACGTGAAAACTTACTCTACCTAGGAGATAATAATAACAAACAATTATTCGTAGAAGAGGAGACGAAACAGGTCAAAATCCCTAGAAAATTGAAAGCAATGGAGGGAAGAAGAATCAAACAAATATGCGGTGGTTACCATCACGCCATTATACTTACTGAAGATGGAGAAGTTATAACGACAGGTTCTCAACGCGATGGAGAACCAGATCTAATACTACGCGGAAAGAATGTGATACAAGTATCTTCTGGAGGTGCACGACACCACATGCTCGCTCTAACAGGTACGATCTACTTGATTTAATAACCTTGTAGAGTCTGGACAAGTTTATTCATGGGGAGAAAACCAAAACGGCGAATTAGGACACAACGATACTATGACTCGAAACGTTCCAACGTTGATCGAGAAACTATTACCTTATTTTATCACTCAAATTCATGCAGGTGGCCACAGTTATGGATACAGTGCTGCAGTTACAGGTAAGCATAAAATCATCAACAGTCCTAACAATACAGTCAATGGTGAGGCATATGTTTGGGGAAATAATACAAACGGACAATTAGGTCTTGGAAATCAAGACCAAAAGAACTGTTGGTTCCCAAGATTACTTCCCATCAAAGATATAAAAACAATAGCAGTTGGTGGAGATCACACAATTATTCTCCAACAAGATGGCACGTTATGGTCATGTGGGTCAAATATGCACAACGAATGTGGAATAAGTGGCGCACCGCAACGCAATTTTTCGCCACTAAAAATCGATTTAAAATTAGAGCAAGGAGAAACGATACAAAAAATAAGCGCAAATGGATACAATACGCTAATGCTCACTAGTAAGAATAACTTATATTCTTGGGGTTTCAGACAAGCTGATGTTCCAACAATCATTCCTGCAGTGGTAGTTGGAAGAGAAACTCCAGAAAGAATTATCGATATTTGCTGCGGGTGGTTCCACTTTATGTGTATAACAGGTATAACTGAAAGAAAATGACTAACATTGTAGATAAAAATGAAGTTATCTCGCTTGGGTCCAATGACTATGGACAATTGGGAACTAGTATGGTGTCAGGCCTGCATGAAAAACAATGGTACTTGGTTGAGAAAATCGATGAGGAAAGAGGTCACATCACCAAAGTGTTTGCTGGTACATTCTTTTGTGGGTGTATGATAGAGCTATAGACCAGAATTAAAATTCTCGTTTCTCTCACTGGTTGAGTAACTTTTACAGTTACGAAAATTATGCGCGTAGGTGGACAGAATCAGAATGGGTACACTTACACGCAAGAGCCAGCTGGTATATCTTCAAAAAAGAATAAATACAGAGACCCATACACCAATGTCGTTGAACCACCGAGGTACAAATCTAACGATAGCTAATCATATCTAGTAATATAATGTTTGATAAAAGAGTTTTCCGTGGGAACACCTACGCAGCTCAAGTTATACCAATTGTAACTTTGATTCCCATTCTGACTATTTAGAGCGTACAAGTTAATGAAGAATTAAAACGGCGCGAAAAAGAGAAAAATGAAGAACAAAAACTACATCAAGCATATAGAAAACAATTACAGCAGCGGCAACAAGAATTACTACCGCCTGCACCAGTATTAGAAGAAAAACCACTAATGGACATTGAAACAGAACAATACTTGGAAATAATAGACGATAGAGAAATCGAATCAGAGTCGTTTACGCAAACGGACGCAAATCGACCTCCAAGTCCACTATTTATTCCTGCAAAATCAGGTGTAGATGTATCTACTCAAATAGAAGAAGACTTGTTTGTTTTCGAACACGAAGTAGAGCCAATCTTGGAAGTTATCGTAGGAAAGACACTGGAGCAGAGTATGTTAGAAGTTTTACAAGAGGAAGAAATACAGGCTCTGAAACATCAACAACGATTATTCGAACAACAAAGAAATGTCGCGCTAGTTGATGCTCAAAAGTTGGAAGCTATGGAAATACGAAAATTCGAAGAGAAAGAGCGGAGAATCAAACAAGAAAAGAAAATGTTACAAATCGAACATCAAACAAAAGAAAAACTCGCCAGTCGTACATTTGCGAAATCATTCCTATCCAATATGGAAACAAAAGTTTTCAACCAATTGGAAAGTCAAGGATTCTTTTTCGATGTTGTACGACGAGAAGTGGAAACAGATTTTATGCCGTGGTTGATGGAAAGTGTACAGGCTAATATTACAAAGACGAAGAGTAGTAGACAAATGGTGGATGATCTTATCAAATTGACTGTTTTGAGGCTAATGGAAACGAAAAATAAAGCAAAAGAGGAGAGGGAAAGAGCTGAAGAGGAAATTAGAAGAAAATTGGAAGAAGCTGAGAAAGAAATTGATCTTGAAGCTACGATGCAGATAACACCAGATATGATAGCTCAAGATCAAACTCCACAAGATGTACAGGAGGATTAAATTGTAAATTATTTTAAAAAGCTAGCATTTCTGGTAGTGTTGAGGTATGACAGCGAGAATCATCAGCCGAGGACATTGTTGCAGGTTTCATGTCTTGTTTTGAAGATCTTTTCTTAAAAACTTAACAGTTACAAAAGTTGACAGTGACATTGATATGCTTATAAATTGAATTGAGCTCATGAGAAGTTGTACAAACAACACAAGAAAACTCATCTATGTCCGAACTATCTGCTAAGAGAACAAGCAAGCGCTTATCGCAAAGACTATCAGCAAAACTGGGTGAAAGCCCAGCTTTTAAGCTTAACGAAGACACTCACATTCACGTAAAGGCTTCGCAGCCATTCACCGTCGTTGTTATCGGAGCAACAAAGACTGGTAAAACCAGTATCGTGAGCCAATTATGTAACAATGAATTTCCAACAAAATACGAAGAAACTGCTGAGACAGAATTCAAGACTACGCAAACCTATCCAATTCGTCACGAATCTCTAAGCAGTAGCACAGGAAAGAACACTGTCGATGCGAACCTTCAAATCTTCGATACCCAAGGGCGTTTGTCTGCTATGGTTTACAATTCACGTGACTCTATAGAAGCAAGCCAAGGTGTTATCATTGTCATTTCACTAGATAGTTTGGAATCGTACTCAAGTATGATGGATTACTACGATGAAGTTCAAAGATTCAATCCTAATGTGAATGTTATCCTTGCAGTCAACAAGTTTGATATTCCAAAAGATCAACAAAAGATTTCTGAAAAAGAGATCAATTTGGCTGCATCTGCTATGAATGCCCAGGTTTGCAGAGTATCAGCCCTAAAGAATACAGGAATCAACGAATTGTTCGATAGTTTGGTCAACGAAATGATGGTTAGGAAGTTCTTAGCAGTACCTGTAGGACTAGGCCACTTGACAACTCCGCAAGAAGCTAAAACGGAGAAGAGAAAGTCGTTGTTAGCCAAACTTGTAGATTCCATTAAGAAATAAATCTTTTAATTATGCGATAAGGAAACTACATACTGTTCTGAGATAAGTTTTGTTAGGCTATGCAAATACTCTTGGTCGTGTTTCGTTACTCTCTGGTCAAGTTGTTAAATTGTAAGTCAAGTTGAACGTACAGTAAACCAGAGTACTTTATATTAGAGCCAACCAAGTTGTGAATGCACAACAAGTATGCAAAAAACAAAATGGCAACAGATGATGGATGCTCCAAAAGGAGGATTGGAGTATAATCCGAATCAATCTTTCGCATTGCAAGTGTATTGGGTTGTACGCTCACCAACTGCGGCAAGAGAAATGATAGAACGTGGTTTCAAACCATGCGTAGAAGCTACAAAAAGAGATACTCCTACTACTATGGCGTATATTTTCCGCATTTCGCACGACCAACGATTGGCAGAAAAGTTAAAAAGTGAAATCAAAACTATTGGACAACATCCACATTATCAACCCGCATTCAAGAGTATTCAAATGGGAATTCCCCGCCAAGGTATCGAAACAAAACTCAATCTGGGAGGAATTAATCTCGCACCTCTTTCTTGGAATATTGATGAACCAATAGCAGGCCACGAACAAGAATTAGATTTTGATCCAGTTGTACTTGAATGTACTGAAATCTATTTGGATGACCGAAGCTTTTACGAACATTCTTCATCTAGAGATTGGATGAAATCATCACCAGAGATTTTGAAAGCATGCCGTTCGTTGAAACCAACTACATACTGTGTTGGCTCACCCACTGATGACATTTGGTCAAAAGTGTTAGAACCGTCTCTAAAAGCGATACGGTTCGATAACCAAACCAAAGTAGAACAAGATATCCAACCAGGTGTTTTCCTTTGCAAGAATGACAAAACAAATGTTGATCAAGTTATGTTTTGGGATTTGGATTTAACGATTAAGAATGATAAGATTAGTTCTTGTCGTTCTTTATTGTCAAACGCGCAACAAGAGTTGCAAGCTACATACATGGTTGTTATTCCTTTAATTTCTGAAGAAAACAGTGAAAGTGTTAACGTGCGCGTAATGATGGCAGTGTTTTATGAATTAGATCTTGTTAGCACAAGTTTCAAGCGTTTAGCTTCGGAATGTGAGTCAGTCTCAGGCAGAGTTACCGTCAACACAGAGTTGTGTCAAAACGCAAACAGCTTTTTGGTCGAAAATGGTTTGAGTGGATCTGTATCTGTGCAAGATAGATCCAACGCAGAGAGGGACAATACGTTAGCTGGATATCCATTGCATCCGCTTACTCATCAAATTGTAGAAAATGACCAATTCAAATATCAGATTTAATAAAATTTATAACTACTGATAACATTAGCACTTTGGGTTCTACTTAAATTCTTGGTTATGTAGCTTAGAACATTGGATCGAACTACTTTAAAATAGCTGACTTTTTAGCCAACTTGACCGTGTCAAGTTCAGGTCAATTTACCAAACAAAAGATGAGCACCACATACGTACCGCTGGAAATATGTCACGAGGTATTTTCATACCTACGCACGAAAGAATTAATCTACATGCAAACAGTGTGTAACGAATGGAACGAAACAATTCTATCAACAAGCTCATCACTTTGGTATGACCACATGGTGAACGAATTCCAGACGTTTCACTACCCTACGCAACAGTCGTACAAAGATTCTTGTATCACATTGTGTCAATTAATGTACAAAGAACGCGTTCGTTTTGGAGGCGCAGAATTAGCAGAAGACGCGATGGATATTCGTATGCATCTAAAGGGAGACAGTGCTACTGGAAAAACGAGCATTTGTAATAATTTAAAACAAAATCCCTACAGTCAAACGCACGATCCAACACAAGCGTTCGCATTACGCAAGTACAAAACGATAATAGGAGATAATCACTACAATATTTCAGTATTTGATCACGGTGGAGATTCATCAACAGCAAGAAGTATTGTTTCTGGAAATTTATATACTGGGCGAACAGGTGTTATCCTCGTTTTTGATGTCATCAACAAAGAATCATTAACAAACGCGAGAAAGTGGTACGATTCTATTCGAATAGATGAACAGTCAGGAATTGGAAATAAATCCTCGAGACCAGTTCCTATGGTACTTGTGGCAAACAAATATGACCACGTAACAAAAAGTAGAAAAATAGTACAACGAGACATACGCGAAAAGTTATTCGCGAACGAAGAGAACGTGATGAAACGATTAAAAGTCAAACAAGAGGAAAATGCTCAAAATACAGAAACGTTACGAGAGGCATGTGAGTTTGCGATGGAAAAGAACATTCCATTCATGTGTATTTCAGTGTTGGAAAACAGTAACGTTGTTTTACCGTTTTTAGAGTTGCTAGGCACCTTGGCAAAAGAAATAGTTGAATAAAAGTGTATGATATTTACATTTAATGAACTGAAAGATGTTGCGTTGGGAACATGCTCTGTGTTCTAGAATATTTGTGTTTATGTTGCTTCTTCTCCAGTGTTAACTCCTAATTTCAGTTAGTTAATTAATCAACTATACCAACCTTTAGTATTTGTTCTAACTCGCTTAAATACTGTTGTTGTGATTCATTGAGCTTTTTCTTTTGCTTTAGACAGTAAATACGAGCTCGTGTCGAACAGATTTCTTCATTTATATCATTATAGATATTGTTCATGCTTTGACTGTGTACGTCCTGTGTGTTCATTTTTTTTGTGTTGCGTAGTTCAACTTCAACAACGTTAAGAACTGCATCCATACCTTCACATAACCGTAGTTGGGTATTTTTAAACAAGTTACAATACTATAATAGGAAAATGAGATGCAAAATGCGAACGTTCACGCTGAGAAATATGCGAACTTAGTACAAAAGGTATAAACGGTTCCACTAAACGTTGCGGTGAAACATTTCAGAATTACCGAAACTTTTTGTCAATTTACTTGATACTTTTCTAGTGTAGAACGTGGCCGTGTTGTTTTGGGTCTACAAACAAGCTCGAACTTTTGTTTGATATACGCATTAGATTTGTGATGTAAAACCATTACGTCTTGTGGATAAAGGTACTCTACGTAAAACTCATTTGGAGCACTGAAGAGATCTGGGAATGCGTGATTTACTTTTGCATGGAAGGTACATCCCATATCATGAATACTGTAGTTAACATAATCATCTGCAACGAATCGAGTAACATGAACGTTTGATATTGTTACCGCTTGTCTATCGTTCATTTTTTGTTTCTAGAACTTGACGAACTCTGCGTTTAAAATTTAAACAGCTGCGAGAACATCAAAAGGTGTTCAAATAAACAGAGCTTTATGTTTCAACACTACGTATGCTTTGGTATATCGTTGGTTGGTAACGAGGAGTCCAAAGTAATCTTGCTGATTGCATCTATTGCTTTCTTAGTTGCTGCATCATCACCGAACAAAATGATCTCCAAAAACGTCCCTTGAACATAGTTACCCACCATAATCTTACACTTTGTCTTTTTCGTCAATCTCAACAACGTAGCATGATCAAATCGATCAACCAGGTTACTAGCTACAATAATGGTACTCTTTTTCGGTATCAACAACGTAGCACGCGTTACAGCAGCTCGTGTACCAATCAAAAACAATTTTGAATACCCAGTACAAGTGTACATGGAAACATTCAACACATGAGTACGTAAATTATTAATCGTGCTTCCTTTTCTACCAATTACGCGAGAAATTGTTCCATCTTCTATTCTTATTACACGTAAAATAACATCTTGGTCCAAACTTCCACTTGACATGGTTGGAATTATATTCCAATCCGAAAAAGTAAATTGATCATTTGTATTGGTCTTTTCTTCTTCGGTATCTTCTTGTGCATGATCACGGAACGACTCAACATAAATTTGACATCTCTGTAATAACTCAATTACAGCATCACGTTGCATATGAGAACGTACAAGCAACAAACGTAGCACTTCATACAATGGTAACAAGAAAAACGCATCTAGTGCTGCGGATAACAACATTGGCTCTGAAAGTGGTCTTCTTGTCCAGTAGTCACCTGCACTTCTTTGTTCACTTCTTGTCTCGTATTTACTTCCATAATCAACATCACACAACTCGGATAATTCTACGACATAGGAAACAGGTGCAAATAGTGTAGCAAATGGACATGGTGGTACATCACCTTGGAATGATTGTCCACCAGGTGAATAAGTTACTTTTGGTAACGCTGGGAAATGCATACTTGATATGGGACTTGATTTCTCGTTCAAACTTGATGACCAACGTGTTGGTGACGATGGTGATTTGGGAGAATTACTTTTTGCTTTTTCTAATAATTGTTTCACTTTTTCTGCATTTTCTACTTGATCCATTCTTTCGTGTAACTTTTTTACAATTTTATCAAAATTAGAACGACCAAATAGTTCGATTCCATTTGCGTGATTAACAACTGTTTCTAGAATGGCTACAATACGATGGCTTTGATGTTTCAAATCTCCAATGATGCCATCAACTATTTTGATGTACTTTTTTCGTGATAAAATCCCTTCGAAAAGTAAACACGTGATAAAACGTGCATCTGATTCTGATACGTGTCGTAAGAATGATTGATGCGCGATGTGTTCCAATTTAGTCGAACTTGGTGATAATATTTGCAATGGAGTAGTTGGAACTTCCAATCGTCGACTAGTCGTTTCGATATATGCAGTCAAACTTGATAAAAATTCTTCTGTTCCATCTACGCCAGAGTTTTTGATCTTCGAACAAATTTCTGCAAACTTTTGTTGTGGTGAATGATCCAAAAATGTTTTTCTTTTTCCGAACGCGCGATTGAGTCTTGCTTTATCAACGATCATTTTCGCGCAAGAAGAAATGTACGATTTTTCTTTTCCAAAATCTGAAAACTGTTTTTGTATCAACTCTAGAGCTGCATCACGTTCTGTATCGTTCTCGCAAAAATCTGCGATTTTTGATAAAGAGCCCTCTAGACGTGCCAATGCAGCTGTTAAGCGATCATTATTTTGTCCTATCTCTAGTATATTTTTTAGTTGTAGTTGTTCGTAGGCCATTTGAGTATCGAGAACGCACGTAAGTTGGATTCCGTACTGGTACCACAACGCTTCGCTATTTATGTTAGTATCAAAAATAGTTTGACGAACCAGTCACGTCTTCCATCGTGTATCACTTTGATCACACGTGTACTTTCTAATAGTGGTTTTAAGTCTACTGCTATGATTTCATCTCCTGCTAGTAGTGGGTCAATTAGAAACACGTCAATATATTCTTCCTCTCTAGCAACTGATAATTGCAAAACGACACTAATGAATTAAAATAAGTCTAAAAGAATACATTTTTCCTGTACGACTTAGATCTGGTGAGCCCTCACAGTCTATTTGTTAATCATTGAAAATGTACTGTACCTAAGCCACAAATACTGTGGTTGTTGTCGAACGCGGTGTGAGAATGTACAGACATTAGTTTATCGATAATTGGGGCTACAATTGTCGCGAAGTCGTCTCGCGACTGTATCAAATGAGTTTTTAGCCGTACACCCTATAGTTATTCGTTTATGCAGTCCCTTGCAACGTACGTTGAAGTAGTCTCCATCATTAAATTGCATGGATAGGTTTTGTACCAACTTGTAACGTTTTTGAATGATGTGGGACATAGTAAACCAACAAACACATTCATGGGCTCTTCTACGTCTACGCTCAAGTTGTATGGCACGTATGATATTTTATCTGGTCCAACACGGTCGCATCCAGAACTAGTCAAGCTATCACCAAAAGAATCTGATTCAGCTGACCTATACGAACAGTACATAAAAGCATGGTTCTATTCTTGCGACCGTGAAAGCATTACCATAAGAACAAAAAACCACGAAGCGATTTCGAAAATAGTATGGATACAAAAGTACAACTGTGAGCATTTTTTCGTAATGCACGAAGGGCAACTATTTCGTGTCACGCTCTCGATTAATCCAAAATCGAAACAAGAAAAAGAGCCTCTCCCATCACGACACATTTTAAATACATTGTACACGTTTCGCAGCAGAAATCTTTTCGACAGAAAAAATCTCTATGTTCATAACAACATTGACGGTGTAACAACGTTTAAAGTTGCACAATACAACACACTCACTCTCGAAAGCTATTTTGTCCAATATAATCCAACCATCCCAGTTATCATAGACATAATGCGTCAATTGTGTCAAGCATGTACATTACTACGCTCTCACGATAACACAAGATGGTTCTTTCCAGATTTTATTGGTGTTCAACAAACACACCCACAGGTGCAGATAAGTATAGATGCTAATGAATCACATTTATCTCTCTGCCCCATATCAGGACCTGAACAGTTCTACTCTGAGGCAATAATGAGTAGAGAACCTGAAGACGTATGGTATTTTGGAGTATACATGCACAAAATAATATTTGGAAAATTTCTGACATTGAAATCGTATGATCTACAGGGATACAGTGACATGATTGCTAGTGCAACAGAACAGATAAACGTAAGTTTACGAAAACAATGTTGACATGTATAGGAGCATGCAGAGCTACCTAAACGAATCAAAAAGTTGATGATTCAGATGCTATCGCAGAAACCAAGAAAGAGACCAACATTAATGCAAGTGATACAAACGTTATGGTAAGGGTCCATTCATGTCTAATGAACTAGTTGCACGAGAGATGTAGAAGAACTAAATGAAGAGCTTCTGAACAATTCAAACTTTACAGATGTTGTGATTAAGATTGCAGAGTAGGATTATGTTATTTGTTCAAAGTAGGAGATACGTTGACCGGTATGTATCCATAGATGAACGTTATGATTGGTGAGATCAAGATGTATCGATATCTGATGTGATAAACGTTTAATACGCTTGCGATGCACCTGTGCAAATAGCAGTAGAGTCTGCTAACGGCAAGTAGCGATGCACCCTGCGTACAACACTATTTCAAACTTTAGGAACGAAAAAAACGCTCGTGGCTCGGAAGTACGAACCACTGGCGCCTTTGTTATGATGTTATGTTTTGATTGTTTTATATGAAGATTGGATATTGAGTTTTTTGGAGCGGGATTAGCTCTAACCCGCAAGCAAGGCAACAAAGAACAGAAGATGAGAAGTTATATTCAACTGTATTAGCCCAAAATAACTCAAGTATGTGGTATAAAACTTTGTCACTGTATTATGGTTTGGCTTGGTTGCTTCGAAACACAGTACACTTTGTAAAGTCAACCTGCGCATTACAGAATGCAAAATCATGACCACAGTACAGTTTCACTTTAACGATACTTCACATCCAAACTCGCTTGCGCAACAAACAGAATTCCTGCGTAGAAAGCTCAGCAAATATTCACGAAGACACTGGTTCGGTAAGGTTGTGTTTGCAGCGTCAAAAACTCAGAACGTCGCGCACGATGAGGTACCTATACTATATGATATTCTTTCGAACAAGTACAAACATGCATTTATTTCCGGCAAACTTGTACGATTTAAGAAAATACTACCGCTAACTAATGGCAACTACTTTGTTTACCAGTATTACGGTCCGACTTTTGAAGTAAATGGTGTCACAGGAGACGTCATAAAAACATGGAATCCCGTTTCAATGTCGTATGCTTTTGTAGAATCGACGCTAGAGATGAACAACGGAGATATAATAACCTCACAACACAATTCTATACGCCGTTTCCAATATAACTCGGACAAGGCAGTGATGCATCCAGATGTTACTGGTCGATACTTGTTCAAATTGCAAGACGGAAGAATATTCACAACTAATGACGATGAGATTTCCATATTCTCTTCTGAACTAGAATATCAACGTACACGCGTACTCGACTATTATTTCCGGGGTGCTATTGAACTCCGTCCAGGTTATCTACTATGTCACAGTACTGATGGTTATATGTACTACATGGACTTTGACAATAACATTGATACAGAGATTGAAATAGAAGGATGGAACTATAAAAACGACATTATTAGATTTTTAAAATTGGAAAATGGATTTATAGTCGTACATTGCGCAGCATGCGTAGTCATTTTAAACGGTGAGGAAATTGTACGAACAGTAGAAATACCAAACTATATTGATTATGCAAATCCTGGGCACCACTATGCTGTCTGCGAAGTTGAGCCAAATGTAGTGGGATATCAAAGTTTTAACGGTGTGCATCTGTTGAACGTCATAACAGGACAAATTCGAGTGTACAAGCAACCAACATCCAGAGATGTAATGTGTTTTGTATTTGAGTAAAAACTAACTATTTTTTCTTCTTTTGAAGTATTTGACACAAGTTTGATACTTTGGTTTGTATTTCCTCTGAATCCAAATTTAAAATTAAACCCATGGACAGCATAATTGGCTCTCTTTGCCTCTTTACCGTTTTTTTCGTACGATGGTCTTTTAGTAATAACTCTAGTATCGTTAACACGCGTATCGCGTGTGGTATCGAATCACAAACGTCACTTCTCTGTAATAGAGCAACAAACACTCGATGTAGTTTATCTTTTGCGATGATATCGACAACTTCTTTTATCTCTAGGGTGCTTCTTGATAGCCAGTCAAGTATCATGACATCTACGAGTGGATTTGTTTGCGCGTGATGGTGGTGATGTGTTATAGATACGAGTTTCTGGATAACAAGTAGACATGTTGGTGCATCTTGTTTCGATTTTAGTAGTATGGAAAATATAAGTGGTATTGATTTTTCATCTTCGTGAAGAGGTACTAGTAGGTGTAATAGTGAATGTAAAATTAAGGTTTGGTCTGTAGGAGTATGAACGAGGTCAAAAAATTGTACAACTTGCGGCGCGATACTTGGGAATCGTATTGTGGCTGATACCAACGTGGTGATGTATTTTGGTAAATCTATAGTTACATGTTCACGTAAAACAGTAGCATTATCGAATAAAAATTGGCATACTTTCTTCCACAGTTCGCCGTCTTCAGTATAAAATCTTAGGGAGCTTATAATCACAAAAGGTATTGACGATTCATAGATGAACTGGTTACTAGGTATGCAACGCAGTAGGTCGACAAATACAGAAACTAGTTGTGATTTAATTAAATCCCTAAAAGCATAGTCTTCGAGTTTGTTCGCCATTTGTTGTACAAAGTCGTATGTAAATAATGAAGTGACGGTCTGAGGTTGGGTTTTGTATAGTTCGGCGAGTTTCGTGACAAAAATCGAATACGAGCCGCTGCTATGCACTTCGTTCATTTCTTTTATCAGGTCAAACGCTATGTCGTCTTCCTCTGTCATGTGCGATAGTTGTGAAAGTTGTAACAGGATGGATGCCCATTAGCTTTAAGGGAATTCAAATGTGAGTAGAATGGAATCGTGTGCAGCTAAAAAGTCTTAGTTCAAGTGCCTATGATGGTATTTGTCTTATTTTGGCCACTACAGCTATTTTTCCATATCAGGAAGTTCAAAACAAAGCTTTCACTATTGAAAAAGCAAACATACATGACTAGTCCTCTTTTTGTCGTAACCTCTGAATCTACCGATGGAATTAACTGCCCATGTTCACAATTTGGCTGTACATTTACAAGTTACAGCGAAATCGAAGTAAATAAGCACGTTGAATCCAAGTGCAACTATTCTGCTATTCGAGAACAACTAGAAAAGCAAAGCTCTGAGATTGCTAAACTAAAGAAAGAAAATGAGTTGTTGCGTAAACAACTACGTGACCAAAGAGGCGATGAGCGACCCAATGTAACCTTAAAACGAACAGGGTCTGGTAATTCTCCCGCTTCTCCAGTGAAGCCTGTACCATCACCACGTCAAAATAAGATGCTATTAACTACGAAAAATTCTAGTGGTCAAAATAGAACTGTCTCGCCCAACATCGATTTGAGCAAACCAATTATCCTAACTCCAACAAACATGTATGAACAATTTGGAACATAAAAACGAATTTATCTGTATGTTTACTCTTCATCCATAATAGTTGTAAAATCTCGAATAGTTTACAACTGGTGTCTTTCTGCAATATTTTGTGCAAACACGAAGTCCCATAAAATGTATTGAACAGTTATGTAGTCGCATGACGATATACAGTTCTCAAATCACAGAATTTCATAGCGCATCGTGCTGTTAGCAAACCACCATTTTCTGTTTCATCCAATAGAATACGTTATCACGTGGCAAAACGAGTTTTCGGTCAGATTGACTTCCACTTTTTAGACGCTTTTACAATTTACTTACAATTATTTATTTGCTTGGCAACCGTTACAGAATTCACAAAAACGAACATGTCTGATAGAACCGGTACATCAAGCAGAGAATTCTCACAACCTATTCACCTACGTAAAACTGGTGACGATAGAAAACAAATGTTCTACGAATATCAACTCAACGGCAGTAGAATCATGACGCGACATGGGAAGGTCGGTAAAAAGGGAATGTACCATGCTAAAGAATATCCTAGTC
>JAESGV010000390.1_pt1 | contig 19433 bp, 19 predicted proteins | sample 9269781 | NCBI WGS metagenome assembly JAESGV01 (sample SAMN15741586, study PRJNA653496) | algae metagenome | isolation source: Tildeniella torsiva UHER 1998/13D and co-occurring heterotrophs from... | place: Slovakia: Slovak Paradise National Park, Hrabusice, Kosice Region | collected 2000-01-01
CATTGTGAGTGTGATGACCCTCCCATGGACGCAATACCAGATGGTGTTTGGTATTGTTGCGACTGTCGGCTAAGCAATTCGAACAAGTCAGTACGAGGAAAAATCAAAAAGAAAAAACTTGACAAACCACCCATTGTTCAAGCCATATTGAAAAACTATGTTCCATATATCGAACGTAACGATCCAGTTTATCGCATTATAACGCGTGACTATTGGAGTGCATTATTAGATACAAAAGAATCGTACGATACGTTTAAAAAGAATTTGGAAAAACCACCATTACCTGCAAGACGGTCACAAAAACAAAAAGATAAAACAAAAGTCGCACTTGCAAAAGATTTGGATATTATTAATAGTGGGGAATTACCGGAACATTATTTGAGTGGAACAAGTGAAGAAGAAACAGAATCAGAAAAAGAAGGAGAACGTAAAAAGAAACGAGCTCGTAGACACTCGGTTGTATCGAATAGTGAGGATGAACCAATGACCGAACAAGTACAAATCGAAGAACCAGTAGTTGTTGCCAAAGTAGTAGAAGAGGAGCAACCTATGGTTGAAGTTTCACATCCAGCGGCGGAAGACGAATTAATGGAAAATAGTCAACAATCGACGCAGGAAACTGTTTCCATTGTTGAAGATGCGCCAATGGTCGAAAAACCTACGCCAAAAGTTAGAATTTTAATCAGGTACCGTTATAATAACGAGACTGATGAGCAAATGAGACTTGTCAAATATGAAACAAGTCATCACAACAGTTCTCACGTCGCGTACGACCAAATTCAGGACTTGTTACTAAATGACCACGTTGATGCCAAATCGATAAAAGAAATTCGATATTTGGACGTGGAAGAAGGTGGTTGGCTGTTGTTAGATAACCAAACTTTGTTCCCAGTGGAAAAGAAACACAGAGGAGATGAGGGAAACGAAGAAAAGAATACAATTGTAGAGTTACGAGTTCATGTGACATTGATCATTTACACGAACAAGAATGTAAATAGAAAACGGTAAATAGAACAAAATTTAACAGCTATTCGTTTGCTGATATGTACCTTTGCGCGGTGTATAAGAAATATACATTTGCTGTGATGACAATATTGTCGATCATTAAGAACTGTATCTCATAATCATTATCGTACTCGCCAGCATGCTGTATTCGTGATTTTACTTGTAGTTTTGTGGTTTCTAAGGAATGCATAAAATCGAAAAGTATTGGGTCATAAGGTGCAACTGCATCACCAGTAACTTCTAACTCGCCTTCCGTATCACCTTCCTCGAGTAGCTCTGATGGGAAATAATCATCTTCGAAAGTAAAACTGGGCATACTGATCTTCAAATCTTTGACGTACCCTAGCTCGAAATTATCTTCACACTCTTGAAAGTCGCCCACTAATTTATTTTGCGAAAGTGAAAAATAATACTCAGAGTTTTTGTCAAGAGTGGTGTAATCGTGTGCGACATACCGCTCGTTGTATTGATAAAGTGATTCTCGTTTCCAACGTTTGTATTCGTGATAATAACTAACATCGCTTTTATATTCGGCAACAAATCGTATTTGATGTTGCAAACACGCCCGTGTCATCGCGTTTTTCCATGCACTATTAAGTATTCGTAGTTGAATGCATTGTCGCAGTGGCAAAAAGCTGCCAATGTTGGGCAAAACGTCCTGAAGCTCATCAATCATCGTCCGAGATAGTTCTTCACCTTTGTGTGGCGAGGAACTTTGTGGTTATTGCAAGAACAACCTCTTGTAAAAGCGAAGAACAGCAACAAAAAACAATGACAACATTCATTCACGATAACACCGTAACTAGAGAAGAGATAGACTATTCTCTTAATAACAGACCACTACTCGAGAACCACTCACTGGGCAAAGACTTTGGCGAACAAGATACAATTCAGATTTTGCGTCTCTTTACAGGAGAACTAGAAAAGTTCAAACCATGTCTTTCTCACCCGGGTGTAGGAACTAGATTCAAAAGATTCTATTCGTATTTAAAGTCGTTGGAAACATTACCGGCCAACAACAGAGAAGCATTCGAGATGTTTGCGCAACATCTAGGAAGAGATAACTCTTTTAGAGCATTAGCACTAACTCCTGATGTTTTCGAATCAGAAGTCATTCAAAACAACATGATTAGACCAAAAGGCCGACTCAATGCCAGCGAAGAAACTATCAAACAAATCGTTCTAGACTATGGCGTACGAAACATTTGTGTGGACAGATTGTACTACACGCATGAAATACCACATGACACTTCCGTCTCACTGCATGACGATGGCGAAACAGCAACTCTTATCGCGAGTACATTTGTTAGAGACTATGCCAAACAGAAAGTATTCTTAATGGAGCTTTCAGTACCTGTTGTAGAGACAATTGGGTATACTATTGCAGATATTCAACACGAAGGTCGAGGTCGTTTCTTTGAGTATCAAGGTGTTTGGTTCGATACTGAACTTGAAACAACTGAAAGATACGTTGTTTACGGTATTCCCTTCTACCGTGAAAGATTGGTGAACTTGAGAGTGTTTGAGAGTTCCAAACAAGTTGAAGACTACATTGCTCCCTTCAGGGTCAGACAGCAAAAACATAAGAACGAGGTTGAGAAATAAAGTTACAATTTAAATTATCATTTGCATCGATGGCTTTCAATCTTACTTCAGCAAGCCTTAACAAGAGAAGTCATACAAGTTTAGCGTAATGCATTGCGACAGGTCTTATCGGGTCCACAGTGTCTTGTGACAAGAGACTGGTAAATTGGAAATAATGTACTTGTGTTTTTGAATGGAACGTTACTGTATGGACTTGAGATAATCGTATTCTTATTGTTATTATTTAGAAGCTCCCATGCGCGATGCGAATCTAATTTAAAATTCGCCACAGCCGATAGGTCATTTACTGCTAGCTCATCATGTGTTTTAAAAGTGTTTCTTATAAAAGCGTCTTCGTTCTTATCTTTATGTCTTCTTATGAATGAACGAAATAGGTCATCGAATTCTCTCGTGCTAGCTAACGAGCTATAATCGATTAGCATCAAATTTATGAGTCCATTAGTTCTGTTTAACGCAACTCCATTCTTAACTGGAGCATCGAATATTGAAGCTATCTCGCTCACAATGAGAGTGCTAGTCTGTACATATAGAACCTGTTTGAACTGTCTGAACTTTGGGTCACAGAATAAGTGAGTTAGCGGATATTCTAGCCCTTTTTCAGAATTTTTGATGTATGGGTGTGGTCTTGCTGTTTGTATGGAGACAGAAGGTAAATTGTTCAAAACTCTAACGAGGTCTGTGTAAATTGGATTCTTGATTGTGTCCTCGCTAGTAAGTAGCACAATATCTCCCCTCCAGTGTCCGTAGTCTCTAGCACTAGCGATTGTAGCAAAAGAGCCTTTAAGATTCTCTGCCTCTGCTATAACAACGATCGCTTTTGGAACTCTATCGTCTGCAACATAAAGCAGCTGCCAGTTGCTTTGAATCTTCGAGCCTATAAGCATTTGTACTAAAACTAATACAGAAGTTATAGCTACACTGACGAACACACATTTAGCTGGAGGTATGAGCATGAAGATTAGACTTGTAAGCGGTCAACCAAACTACAGTGAAACCTCACAACTGACCTGCAGATCATGCGTGTTCAAGTTCGAAAAAATGAGTGACGTGCAGTTTGAGTCATCATGCCCGTACTTTAATGGTACAGCAAAGCGAGACATGTACGCGAGAATTGAAACCCTTGACACTGCCATGGAGGCAATCAAGGGTAAAAAAGAATTTGTTGTACAATACAAAGATGGTTACGTGTTTATAAAATACCGAGGAGTTTTCAATAGCACATTTCCCGACCCAGAAAAAGCAGAGACAGAACACGAAAGATATCTTCTCAAAGTTAGACGCGAATGCCGTGGAATAGCGTTTGATCAAACCACAAAAAAGATAGTAACAAGAAAGTTTCACAAATTCTTCAATGTGAACGAAAAAAGTGAAACAAACGTATGTTTTACGAACGATGTTTTTAATGCATTACTAGGTCGAGAGAATCAACTTTAAACGCAAATACATTTGTGTAGAGAAGTTGGATGGGTCGCTAGTATCACCTCTTCGCGTTAAAAGCACTAACAAGTTGTCATATTCGACTATGCTTGGTTTTACACAACATACTTTGCTCATTGACAAGTTTGTTGCCAGTGCAAAGAACCAACGTTCAGCATCAGCGCAAATCGATTATGATACGTTTTGTTGGTACTGTCTCAAACGAGGATGGACTCCACTTTTCGAGTACTGCAGTTTGGAAACAATCATTATCATTCGATATGAAGAGGAGCAAATGATCCTTTTAGGAATTCGCGATACCATCACAGGAGAGTACATGCCCTATGAAGATATGATTCGTTTGGCTCAAATATTCAAAATCCCATACGCAAAAGCACTAACAACTTCTTTACCTAAAGATGGAAAAGAGTTGATCAACACGATAAGAAAAATGAAAAACATGGAAGGGTACGTTATACGTTTCGCTGAAGGTGACATGTACAAAATCAAAACTTTGTTTTACAATTGCGCAAACGGAATCAATCCAAAATCCATCAAGGAAAGAATTATTTGGAAATCAATCCTGCAAGATGTCGTCGATGACATGATTGCTGTTGTTGACATGGATGAAGCACAAAGATCCGCAATTCAAAAATTTAGAGATAAAATCCAAATCGAATTGATGAAACGTGTAGAAGAGGTGGAACGAGTGTTAGAGAGTGCAAAACAAAAGAAAGAGCCAGAATTAAGTGCATTTTTCGATTCGGAAAATGTTCATCCGTACACTGCCAATGTTGTTCGCAGAATGATTTTAGGAAAGAAAGCTGCCAAAGAGTTTGAAAAGAAAACAGAAGAATCTGATATCCAACTGGAAGAAGTTGTTCCTGCACCTGTTCACGATGGACAAGATCACGTGGAGGCGATTGAAATTGCAAAAGAGTCAAGTCCTCTAGAGATGCTACGCGGATACTTGCTTAACGCAATTATCATGCAGTCGAAAGAGTTTACAAAAGAGAAAGAGAGATTACACAAATATTTTAGTTTGGATCAACAAAAACTACTTGCTCCGTTCCATTTTAATCCACATACTGGCATATTAGAAATTAGAGATAATGATTTTGATGATTTCTACTATTATGCCGAGCAAGAGAAGAAAAAGAAGAAAAAGAAACATGTAGAAGAAGAGGAAGATACAAGTATGATGACTTTTGAAGAGAAGGTAGCAGCAAGTCAAATTGCGTTTGAACAGTTGATGAAAGAAGAGGAACGATATGTGAAAAAGAAAACAAAAAAGATGGCTATAAGTGTTGATATCAACAGCGACGATGATTACGCAGCCCCAAAGAAAAAGAATAGTCAGAAGAAAGCGAAGCCGAAGAAGGGCAAGAAAAAGCACTAGTGTACTTAAACCTCTTCTCAACTGTAGTGAGAGTTAATGAATTGCCCTCCAAATGGGAAAGTTGATTGTTTTAGGTGTACCTCCATTCCATTAGGTATTTCATCATCACGTGTCAGTCACAAGGTTGACAAATAATCGTTATCCAAAAAACCAGAGAAAATGCATCACAGTTGTTTATTAGTCCTTGCGTTAGTTGTTGTATCTATCAACTGTTACGGCAGTCTCCTTGTCACGTATAATTCAGCAACGTGTGGAGGCGCAAACAATGACCCAACAAGTGTAAGCTACTCTGAAGTAAACTCCAAAAATTGCGCTGGTGTAGGTACCAAAAACTGCACTACTGCATCAATATTTGGTAGACCATCAAGCACTATACAAACTTGTGAAGCAAGTGATGCATCCACCAAGAACTACCTTCCAGCAACAAGCTTGTACTATGGCGCTCAGCAGTTCAAAGATGCAAGTTGCGGCAACACCTCCACACCTGGATTTTCAACGCTTCATTCCACAGATTTTACCGCTACCACTGGTGGATATGTTTGCTATGTTGGAGATTCTTCTAACCCATCGATCAGAGTAAGATTCACGTTCAACTTTTTACATTGTAGCAACAATGCTCCAAAGATGGAACCATGACACTTTTCAGTTGCACATCCACTTCTTGTGCCGTTAGCTCTTGCACTGCCATTGACTCTACCCAAGGGAAGTGTAACGTTAACAGGTTTGGAAGTGTCAAACTTACCTGCACCGCCTGCCCAACCTGTACCAACAATGCAATTACTGGAACATTGAGCATCTTTGTTCTTGCATTTGTTGCTCTCGTTCAATTTTTCTAATAAATATCATGAAATTCAAGTTACGCAAAGTTGTCTTACAACATTAAAAGAAAAGAACGAATGGATTACTACGACAGTGACGATAGCGAACATAGGTACCACGACTGGGATGATTACGACGATAGTGACGATGAGGATTCCGACGATTCTGAAGTCTTTCACTATAGACCTCGTGTTGAAGAATCACCACCGAAGAGACAACGTATAAATCCACCATCACCAGTACAGGAACCAACTGCTCCAAAAGAAGGTGAAGAACGATTAGAACTGCCGCATATTGACGAAAATACAATTAAAACATACAGTGAAGCAAACGCACACGATTGGGCTCGTAGATACTTTCGCAGTACACGCTCGTTATACTACAAACACGAAAACAAATTAACATCAACTGTAACTGCTGAAACAAACGAAAAAGCAACCGTTGAAATTTTATTTTTCAACAATAGGGTTACTAACACGAAATGTTCTGAACAAAGATGCCAAAATGGAGTCCTGTGGTGTTGCCATGTATGCTGCGCGTTACTATCCATGCTCAAAACTCCAGGGAATGTTACAGAGTATGGCGCATTGTGTCGAGGAGTTTTCGAACGTTCAAAAGAAGACTTGGCATCTGCTATTGTACGATTAATGACAGAAAACCATAGTATTATTTATCGATTCACTTCAGAATTCAAACACTATGAAAAGCAAGAACTCAAACATATTTTTCCGCCAGAAGAATGCGAGGCTCCACCAATAGAGAATTTTGATGAGTTGTTGGATATCCTACCAGCTTCAGGAGTCATACAAACACATTCTATCAACACGCGCGAGATTGAAGAGTCCATATACAGAACAATATCATTTGGAACATTGAGTTACCACGCTACAGATGTTATCCGCAGGCATTTGCAAACAGTAGAAAAACTAGTGGCCATCAACGACCTGTACAATGCACTTGACATTGTTGAAAAGATTGGAACGATTTGTGTGCAAGTAGAGAAAGTAGATAGATACGTTAGAGAATTTTCTACTGTGATCGCCCAAATGAATGATATTCTCATGAAGACAGTAGACACTCTAGACGAACACAAGAGAAAGCATTGGAATGACCTGCTAGAGACTTGGTGTTCAAGTATGGATTTGTTAGGAATCAAACCAAGCTTCCAAGAGACAATTGATTGTCTCAAAACGAGTTGGGATGACGAGCGATTGCTTTTAATTTTCTCTGGTGATGCAGATGCTGCAGTAGGATTTACAGAGGGAAGAAAGGTCATTCGTATGCGCCTGGAGAGGTTACAAGCTCAAAAAGCATATGAGAGTGCGTTCCACTACGCAAAGGCTGTTGGTCGACACAAATTCGCTGCTGCTGCGCTAGTAGTTCAAGAGAAGTTCACAGAAGCGCTAAACTATGTTCTAGAAAACTTGCAACGATGTTCGGATGCTACTGTGATTATGCAATGTATAATTAACCAGAAAACCGATCCAGTCAAGAACAACGAACTAATGATACAACTTATCGACAAGTTTGAGAATCAAGATCAAATTACTCAAGACAAAGACATATCAAACATTCTTTTGATAGATTTTGTATCACGATACAATTACAGCACAGCTCAAATCACAGAAAAGGTGGATGCAGAAATGATCAATACTCTACTCGTGTATGGACTAAAGTTTACTACTTCTCTCCAAAAAGAAGAAAAGACAATGCAAGGCGTACTAGACAGTTCGCGATTCATTAGGAGTATTATGATGAAATGTCTTCCTGCAGTGTTGAAAGAGCTAGGAGAAACGGAAGAGATCTCAAACGTGATTCGATATGTTGCCACATACGAGACATCTCAATCTCAAACCATAGAGTTGTTCAAAATTCTAAAAGAAGGAAATATTGACACTGCTATGAAGTACGGTGCAGAGATACTCACAAACTCGAAGAGTAGAGAATTAACGGAAGAAATAACATCCATTGCTCTATCTAACAAGGAGAAATACGGAGACGTGCTACTGTCACTAGTGAAGGCTCTGCAAAACCTCGAATACAATCGTAGTATTACAACTGAGTTCTTGAAGAAGATTGTTGTACAGCTATTGGAGTCAAACATGCAAGATATATGTAAAGGAGCAGTTGTCGTCTACATACAACACAAAATCTACGATGCAACACACGGTACGATAACCAAGGAGGACTTTGATTACATCGTTCAATTGGCTGTGAAACTAGATATCCTGCCTGATCTTGTCACAGTACTAGTCAAGGCTGTTAGTACGAATGGAGATTCAACCTATTATGCCAAACATGAACCATTCATACAATCCAATGTAGTTATGATACCATACAATAACTACCATCAAAGAGAGTACGTTCTCACCAATCCAGAACGCATAGTACCAAACGAATACATTTTGGAGCTATCACAGTTGTTAACACAGAAAGGACTGCATCATTTGGCGTTCCCACTGATAGAGTTGCGTACTAGAATATTTGCTGTTAAAGCGATACCAACTATAACGGTAAACAAGCTCGAGAACTGCAAATGCAAACGTTGCACTGAAGTATTAGATTTTATGCAAAGTTCTGAGCGTTCAAAAACTTTCAAGAGATTCAGCATGAACGATATTACGCATGTCGGTGCCAACGTTGCTGGTATCACAGGATTAGTATGTTCAGGTCGTCAGTGCTTTAAAACTCATGATTACAAGCCCGTTGATTTCAAGACTGAAACAAAGAATTTTAACGATTACCAAACAACGATCAAAGAAATGATACAGAACATATTTATACTTGCTTATCAATTACACAAGAACGACGAGCAGTGGATTATCACGCTAGCCCATGACACAGCTAAGGTCAGGAATAGAATGTTTGCAGAGGAGCTTCTAAAGTACCTCCTAACATACTCTGAAACAAGAAAACTCGCGTTACAAGTTGGTGCAGATCTAATTGAACGAAATTGCACTTTAGAACCAAAAATACAGCTATTTCTCGATATGGCCAAACAAGACAAAGACGTAGAGTCAGAACGCAAGTACAGAAAGTTGATATTGAAGTTGAATCCATCAGTTGATGCCTTCTTGGACTGCAAAGCGCTGTACTCTGCAGAGGAATGGAAAACAGAATCAACAACAGATCACTACAAGTACTTTTTGCTAACCTTGAAACCTATTGATCGTGACAAGTTGAAAATGCACGCTCTTTTCGAAGAGAAGAACTACGCTGCAGCTCATGACATGGTGATGAAACCTCAAATATCGTATGCAAACGCGTTCATCGAATTGGAACTCATGAGAAGATGTGGAATGACAAACCAACACATTGAATCAACATTTGCGAAAGATTACATGACAATGATCGAAGAAAGTGGAAAGAACAACTTTGAGTATCTGAGCAAGTTGGTACTGTTGCTTGCCGATGGTTGCATCTCTACAGCGTTCAAAATGACACAACGAAAAACGCATCTCATGAGTGATAAGATACAAGCAAAACCAAAAGAGTATGAAGCACTACAAACATGGTTGAGAGTTGCAGTACAAGTGTATCACAAGGCTAAAAAAGTTGAAAATGGTGAGTGGGATACTGTAGTGGCGGCAATCAAAAAGGACAATAGTACTAGACACAAGTTGGTTTCGATGATATCAGAAACAGATTTAAATCCACCATTCAAAAGACCACCACCAAAACCTGTACAAACACCAAGACAAACACCACCAAAACCAGTACAACAAGCACGCCCAGTACAGGCAATGCCACGACAGCCACCACAACCAGTATTTGTACAGTCACGACCACATCCAGTACCACCACAACCTGTGCAAGTACAAGCGAATTCTGACAGAGTTCAACAGATCTACGTTTCTCACCTCAATTATGTTCTTCAAGTGTGCACAACAACGGAACGAACTGCAGTTCAAATGTTATTATCCGAATCCAAAGCTAGTCCACAAGATACGTTCAAGTACCGACAATTTGACACGTACGCCAAAGGACTAATGCAGAAATACCCAATGCCAGTGTAACATAATCTATTTATTCATTAAGCTACAATCTCTTTGCTCGATTTCCAAATGTATTTTAGCCGCAGCTACACCCTTGTTCGCAAACACACGTCGATAAATTCGTCAAGTTGTAGCATTGGAATGATATCGTCCTTCTCTTTATCTTCCATGTAGTACTCCATTTCAAATAATTTGGAAAATTTACTTGGATTCTCGAACGTTTGCAAATACAGCTTCTTTCCTTGCACTGTAATAAGTTTGAGATCTGCAACAGTCTTAGTTGTATCCACTAATAACAATTTCTCTTTTCCAATTCTAACCAAATCAGCACTACGAGGATTACCATCAATAAACGATACAGAACAAACAGAAACGTCTAATCGTGGATCATACATTGAGACACCTGCGCTTTTGACGCATATATAATAATCGCCAATTTGGGTACATGCCAAAAGCTTTGCTTTGTGCTTGTATCCCTCAACAGAGAAGTGATACCTTATGTTATAGAACATTTGCTTCTCTGTTCGGCTGTCTATCTTGTCATACGATGTATATGAGTACTTTTTAAACTTGTTCAGCATGACGACATGCTTGTACAAGTTTGTATAAACGAAGAACGCCATATGCCCTGGATTACATTCGGGAACAGAGTAGGATAATATTCTTTCATTACTCTCCAAGTAAAAATAAGACAAAGGTTTTTTTTGAGCGAGCTCACCGCATGAATAAACAATCTTCTCGGAATCTATTTTGTAGAATGAACCTGCTCGGAGTGTATACTTTGTACTGTGGTTTTGTATTATTAAACTATTCATGTTTGTATTGTACACTTGATATTTTCCAATTTGTGTGACTGCTATGCATTCAATATCAGAATTGAGTTTTTCATGTATTTGTAGATCTATTAAATCAAAAGTTACAAGTTGCGTTGCTTTAGAACAAATTACTAATCTTTGCGACTGTCGATGGTATACGTTTTTTCTTTCTTGCAAGTTGAGGTCATTTGCCACATTTAGGGTGACAGTTTTAGAAGAACGAATGGGTATTATATCATCGTCTAGAGCTGTTAATGTAACGCGATTATTATCAGCTCGTAGACCAACAACGCACGCCATGTGTACAAAGTTTGTAAAAAAATTTTTATGAAACAGACCCAGTTTGCACACTTTGTTCGACAAACTGATTTATTTAATTTATAATTCTTCGATATCAATTATGTGTTCCTCCTTTTTCCGTTCTGCCATATTACTTTGCTTCTTCCACAAAATACTATACTCTCCTTGTAACTGCAACAACTCATCATGTGTACCTCGCTCTACAATCTCACCATTCTTTAATACTATGATCTCATCACTATCAACAATCGTACTCAAACGATGTGCCAAAACAATAGTCGTTGTGTTCCCTTTGAACGCATGCCGTAGATTATCTTGAATCTCACGTTCTGTATGCGTATCTAACGACGCTGTAGCTTCATCAAACACCATAATTTTTGATCCTTTTAGAACGGAACGAGCTATCGCTACACGTTGTTTCTCACCACCTGATAACCTCAACCCACGTTCACCTACGCGAGTGTCCCAACCTTGTGGAAATTCTTCAATCTTTTTCGCAATTTGTGCAGTCTCTGCTGCTTCATGGATTTCTGAATCACTTGCTTGCATATCACCGTATTGTATGTTGTACCGTATGGTATCGTTAAACAATACTGTATCTTGTGGTACCATTCCTATACTTGCTCTCAAATCATGTTGTTTCATCGTTTTTACATCTACACCATCTATCAAGATACGTCCATCAGTAGGTTCATAGAATCGAAACAGTAATCGATTAATGGTCGTTTTTCCACCACCACTAGGTCCAACAACTGCTAATTGTTTACCACTTGGTACTCGGAACGAAATTCCTTTCAACACTTCACGATCATCATTATACTTGAAATGTACGTTTTCAAAAGTTATCGCACCACTAGGTGGAGTAAACTCAATAGCATCAGGAGCATCTACAATTTCTGGTTTTGTATCTAAAATATCAAACATTGATTCCAAATCAATGAATGATTGTTTGATCATGCGGTAACTCACACCTAGAGTATTTAACGGTCCATGAAGTTGTAAAAAGTAGGTATTGACGAGTACAAAATCACCTACTGTCATTTTTCCTGCTTGTACTTGTTTGGCGGCTAATATGAGGATAGAAAGTTGGCCTATAGCAACAATAAAGGATTGTCCGAGACCTACTACAGCAGCAACTCTTTGTAACTTTTGTGCTTGCTTGTTATAGTTGTCCAAACTTTTTCCGTATCGATCGATCTCCATTTGTTCGGCATTAAAGTATTTAACTGTTTCGAAATTTAAAAGTGAATCGACTGCCTTGTCATTGGTATCATTGTCGGCCATGTTTAACTCTCTGCGTAGTTTGGAGCGATACTCGGTAGTACCGACTGTAAATCCAACATAAGCAACAACTAGTACAAATACAATCACGGCAGTCCATGCAATGTAGTTGGTAACAAGTATAAAGCATACAAGTACTAGTTCTGAAAGTGTTGGGAGGATATTAAACACTAGAAAACTGGTTAAAAAGTTTAACGCTCGTGTTCCTCTATCGATGCCACGCATAACTCCACCAGTACGCCTGTGTATGTGATATGATAAACTCAGCGAGTGGAGATGTGCAAATGTTTCAGTCGCTGCGCGTGCCTGCGCTGCATTTTGTACTTTGATGAACAAAGTGTCTTTTGTATTATTTAAAAATCTATATTGTGAGAATAGAATAGTCGCTTACTCTTTGATGAGACTTCCCGAGCCATAAAGAATAATTACAGTCCATGGAAATACAAATACAGGTGCTGATAACGCATCAATTGCTCCCTTGTGCGCAAATGGTATTAAAACTGATGATACACGCGCTAGTAGTAAACAAACAGCGCTAATGATAACTCGTATGCGTAGTTCCCAGTTTGGTGGCCATAAATATGGTAACAGTCGTAAGAACATGCCTCCGTGCTTCCTACAAGAGTTAAAATTATAATTATATTTTACTTGAAGCTCTGCCATGCTGTTAAGTCAGGCGCTTCTGGATCATCGTAGCGGGCGTCACCACGACCACGACCTCCCATAAATCTCATACCACCTTTTGCCATATTTATCGCATAAATTATTTGATGCTGCGGTGTTTTTGCATTGTGCCTGACCACGTTACAAAGGAGATGAAAATTTTTATGAAAATATCGATAATATGGTGTTGCTCCAAGTAAGCTGAAAACTAAAAGATCTTATAAGATTAGCAATTGTTTGTAGATATTTCGAGTACAAAGATTTATCACTCTAGATATGTGAGTAAAAGGGACATGCATCGGCGTCGTTATGCTCTTTGACTGTTGGGATGATACTTGTTCACTCTATCTGTTCGCTTCTTTTCTAATAATTTAGTTCTTGACCAAATTTCTTCACTCAATTCTGTTTTACCATGACTCAAACAATTCAATCTCGCCAATGATAACCACAAGTGCAAAGTATTACCATCAATTGTGTCAGGATCATCTCTTCTCGCATTTACAAACTCTTTTTGTGCTTTCTGTTGCACACTTTCATGAATCGAATACGTTTGAATTTCATTCAAATGTGAAACTAATGCCAAATATCGTCTAGTTAAATCCAAATCAAGTTCGACAATAGTATCAGTGTTTGATGGTTCCAATGGAACGATACACTCCATGACTTTGCTGAACAAGGATCGACCTTCACTCAATACAATCACTCTTAAATCCGTTTTGACTTCCAAATGGTGATATGTGAAATCGTAATTGAGTGCTTGTTGGAGAATTAGATTTTCGAGAGCACCCAAGTTTTTGATTGCTTGCTCGTCGACTGTTCCTTGACTCATTGCTGTTTCGTCCACTATCAAACAGGTTCCCTTTGCCAACTGTAGTAATCCACTTTCCAATTTGTTTGTATCGTGATTTTTGCGAGGTTGGAAACGTTGATTTGTGATTACATCTTTAGTCAAAGACAATAGATGAGAGGCTGGTAGTACATTGGATAGTATTTTCTGTAGTTCATGAGCAACTCCGAGTGCGCGTGTAATGTTGAGTGATAATTTTCCTAGAATCATACTTCCCTCACGATGGTGACTGTAATATTAGTCGATGAATATTAAAAAACCTTACATTCCAGATAAGATTGTGAAAAGAACATATTCTGCAGCAAGCGAGTCTCCCTTAAGAGCGTTGGACAAGTTCTTCACTAGTCCATCTCTAAGTTGCGCTGTGATTTGCGGTAATTGTGGTAACACTAGCAATGGTTAAGCACTGAGTCAAACCACTCACGTTTTTGATCAACATATGGTGCCTGAACTGATTCAAATCTCTTGTATGCTATACAATGCAATCTTGGTACCAAACTCGAAGGCATGCTATCCATTTGAGCAGAAAACATACTATCACTACAATAGTTAACAATTAGTAAAACCACAAACTCTTTTGGTTCATATTCGCTCGAGAATGAGGATGGATCTTCACTTATTACCCCTACCAACTCAATGATTTCACAAATCTTAAAACTGGCGTCTTCATAAATCTTCACAGCAGCTGCAGTTCCATGTTCCGTTGGTACTGGCATTTCCAAACCTCCTTTTAGATTGATTGGTGTTGATTCTGTGACTGTTACTGTGCTTGATGGCGTTGATTGAGTATTTTGTACATTCCGTCTTTTTGCTTGCTGAATGTCTTGTTGTTCTTCTATGTGTTCATCTTCATCATGGTCCTCCTCCTCTTCCATTCTATCACGTTTCTTGGCCGTCTTTTGCGTAGTTCCATTTGTTACTGTATTTTGTTGTTCGCGCTTTGGATAGGCCCATTGAGACTCTCCAGGAATTGGTACGCAGTAAACGACTGATCTTTCCATTAGATTACTATGGTCGCCAAACGCATCGTCTTGCTACACGCGTTAATGAATATAAAGACTAATTACCATGTTTTCATCTTCTACGCTTTCTCTGTACATAGTTGTCTTCGTTTTATCTCCACTGGCATAGAACGCTCCAAAATATTCTTGATCAAACACGTCTTGAACCATTCCACGATATCGAACAAGTGTGTTGGACGCAATATATCCAGAACCAAACACACCAGGCGTATTTAAACAGGGTATCTTTTGTGTGTCAAAATATCGGTATGTACTCAAACCTTTTCGTAATGGTTTTGAATTATATGTTCCTCAAAATGTTTTGTTACCAACGCTGTGAGGTCATTTCTACCATGACTCTCAAACAAATTGTCGATAGCCACTAGTGGTTTGTTGATGAGCTCTTCTGTGTTCATAGTTTTCAAAAATTTGTAACGGTGAGTTAGGCAAACTTCACACAAACATACGCGATGCCAAGACCACGGTTGGTGAACTCTGCGTTTCATTCGCACCATCAACTCAACAAAATGTTCAACTTGCGCATGATTAAAAAAGTCGAACTCGATTATCCACCACACGAAGATAAAGATATGATCAAAGGAGTAAAAAGCTTTTACGACAGATGTTGGGCTCCAAAAATTAAAAACACGAACCCACAGTGCCAACTCAAATTAAAAGTAAACGATGTAGGACCACCAAAAATCAAAATAGACTTTGAAGACGGAAGAAAAATACACATTGAAGACGCATCTTATCTACCATTCAGTCTGTTGTCAGAAATGGTTTTGATGAAGAGACAAAGAATTATAAGATATTACGATATCCTTGATATGGAGTACTATGATACAGACGAAGAAGAGGATCCATACCCAGAACTTGAAGATGACGGTAAAAAGAAGAAGAAGAAAGCTGGTGGAAAGAAATAAAAAGTTTAGTTAAATAGTTGAAAAAAATTGTACACTCTCGTGTGTTTTATAAAAATTATTCCGTTTGCAATCTATAAATTCGTATTTTGGGCAAGATTTGCAAAGTAACAGTTTAATCGTCAGTCCATCTCTTTCCGATAGAAACATCTACTGTCAAAGGAACACTAAACTTTTTCTTCAACAACTCGTTAGCTGCTCCCTCCATCACACTCTTAATTATTGGTACAACTTTCTCAACTTCATCTTCAGGTGCTTCGAATACAATTTCATCATGAACTTGAATAATCATTTTCGTGCGAATATTATTCTCTCGGAAAGCTCTTCGAATACTATTCATGGCTATCTTGGTAATGTCAGCACTAGTTCCTTGAATAGGCGTATTGATACATGTTCTCTCTGCAAAACCACGTTTCGACTGATCAGCACTATTGATATCAGGTATCCAACACTTGCGACCAAACAGCGTGTTCACATATCCATTTTTTCTACAAAATTCTTTTGTCACATCCATGTACTGCTTGATACCAGGGTACTGTTTGAAATACATGTTGATAAACCTTTTCGCCTCTTCTGTCGTTACTTCGATTCGATTTGCCAAACCATATTCACTCATTCCGTAAATAATTCCAAAATTAATCGCTTTTGCTTTTTGACGTAGTGATTTGTCGAGTCCTTCTAGTGGTACATTGAACACTTGTGAAGCAGTGATCGCGTGAACATCTTTTCCATCTTTGAACGCTTCTTTGAGTACACCAATATTTGCAATGTGCGCCAAGATGCGTAACTCGACTTGAGAATAATCAACTTTGAGGATCACATGGTCTGGAGGAGCAACGAAACACTTTCTAATCATTTTTCCTGCTTGAGTACGAATAGGAATGTTCTGCAGGTTTGGACTTGTACTGCTTAATCGGCCTGTTACAGTGACTGCGTTTTGGAACGTTGTGTGAATACGATGATCGTAAGTGTTGATGTGTTGTTGGAGTCCATGAATGTATGTACTTTGAAGTTTCATAATGGCACGGTATGCCAAAATATCAGATGCTATTTGGTGACCATCTTTGGCGATCGCGTCCAATGTTGCAGCATCTAAAACGTAGTCTCCTGTTTTTTTGGACTTTTTTGCGTGCTCTTTTCCAATTTCCATAACATCGAACAAGGCGATACCCAACTGACGATTAGAGTTGATGTTAAGTCCATCTTCGCCATCTTCCTCACCATCAGTGTCGATAATGTTCATTCCAGTAGCAGTTAAAATCTTGTTCTTCAAATCGTCTTTCTTTGCTTCGTTTTCTTTTTCCATTTCTTGTAGTTGTGCTTGATCTACACAAACACCTTGTAATTCAATATCCGCAAGTGTTTGTACTAACGGTCTCTCAATATTGTTATAAAATTCTAATTGTCTGTTTTGCATGAGCATTTCTTTGGTAAGTATCGCGTGCATTCTTAGTGAAAAATCGGAACGTTGACAAACAAAATGCATCAATGGTACAATTGGCGCGTTTGCAAATTGGACTTTCTTTCTTCCTAATCCCAACACTTCTCTTTCTGGAATGAGAACATCCTAATGATTAGTCATGCAAAATCGTTTTCTTACTTTTGGATCAGGAACCATCATTATCGTTCGTAGTAAGGTCTCCAAATCGTGATCAAATTTTCCACAATATAGTACGTACGACATGACCATCACGTCGTCATAGTTTACCACCTGAATATCATAGGCAGCCAAATTTTTGATTTGTTCTTTCATGCTATGTGCAATTTTAAGAATGTTTGGATTCTCAAATACTTCAGTCTTGAGTTTCTGTAAGAATTCATTTTCTTTTAGTTTTGATTGTGATTCTGGGAATGTGAGTTGCTCATTTGTATGGAGAAGTGGAATATAACACGCGTTTCGAGCCGATGTACAAAGTGATATTCCACTCAAGTTGTTCTCGTGCATTTTCCATGGTGATAACTGCGTTGAAAACGACAGACGCTACAAGATTAGTTTTCTAACAAAAGCGCTTACACCAGTAACTTTGATCTCTGCAATCCATTTGTCTAACGCCTCGATCGTATTAACTAGTGTGTAGTTCGTATCAGCAATAGAACTTGCAAGTCCCACACCTGCTTTCTCTAGGTACGTGTTCTTCATGTCGCTCAGCTCTGTTGGTGTGATTAACATTGCATCCTTTTCTGGTTCCTCCTGTACAACTTCTTTTTTCGCACGTTTCTTTGGTTTTTCACCGTCTGGTCCTGTTGCAGCCTTCTTTTCTTTTGCTTTCTTGATTGCATTTTCGGCAGTTCTACTCTTCTTCTCTAGTTGCGCTTTGATACTTGAAAATTGGTACTCATCTAACACTTTGATAAACTCTTCGTTCTTACTGAACGCTTTAATTTTGGACATTGATAAATCATCGACATCGACCGTTAAAGTGGCATCATCGCGTAACGTTACCAATTTTCTAGCCAATCTTAAGTTATCACGACCTTCTTCGAGTTTTTCACGTAGTTTGTTCTCTTTCACATTGGCAATATTGTCTATTAAATCTTCTATCGAGTTGTATTGCGTTAAAAGTTTTAGTGCAGTTTTAGGTCCAACACCAGAGATACCGGCAACTGTTTGTGTAAGGCATGTTGAATTTAACTTACTGTTATCCGACTTGTCTCCTGTTAACGCTAAAAAATCACCAAGCCTCGCAGGTGTACAACCAAACTTTTCGACGACTGCATTCTCGTCGATTACTGTTTTTTTGATTGGATCATATATTTCAACATTGTCTGAGACGAGTTGGTACATGTCTTTGTCTGGCGTTACGACAGTGACTTTTAGACCTTTTTCTGTTGCTTTTTTCGCTAATGTTGCAATAACATCATCTGCTTCCATAGATTCTACAGAGAGAACCGGAATACCAGTGGCTTCGACAACTTTTCGAGCAATAGGGAACTGTATTCGTAAATCATCTTCCATAGGTGGTCTGTGTGCTTTATATTCTGGTGACATTTCTTTTCTAAACGATTTTTTCGACGAATCGAACAGTATAGCGACGTATCCGTACTGATCGTCTTGTACCAAGTTTAAAATATTTTTTAAGAACGAATACACTGCGAAAATAGGTGTTCCATCAGGTCTAAGTTGTTAATGATATGCTTGTCAGGTCGTTACGTTGTCATCTTTAATGGTGTACCGTGATATGCACGATATACAAGTGGAGCGCCATCGATCAGTAACACTTTTTTAGTCGTTTGTGTAGTATCTGCAATTGAGGCTACTGGTGTAGAAAAACGTCGAGCTCTAATATGTTAAAAATGAAACAAAAACAAACTGTAAAATGGGTGGAGTGTACGCGTAATTAAACTTTGTTCCCTTAGCATAAGT
>JAESGV010000391.1_pt1 | contig 19415 bp, 30 predicted proteins | sample 9269781 | NCBI WGS metagenome assembly JAESGV01 (sample SAMN15741586, study PRJNA653496) | algae metagenome | isolation source: Tildeniella torsiva UHER 1998/13D and co-occurring heterotrophs from... | place: Slovakia: Slovak Paradise National Park, Hrabusice, Kosice Region | collected 2000-01-01
ACCCGAAACACGGCGGCCCCTGCTGCCAAGGGGGTGGCTCCGGCATAAGCTCGCCACTCGCCCAGCTTGGGGGCCACAATGCCCAGGCTCTGCCACGACATTAGCGACCGATCCTAAACGTGCCTAAATCGTGCTCTTTGGGGCTCTCAGGCTTGTAGATCACTGTGATAGGCAAAGAAAAGGGAATGCCCCCAGGGCGGCCTAGAACAAAGCGGTAATCGTTTGGATTGAGGTTTGGTAGCCCCTTCTCCTTTCGAACCGCTTCAATCGCGCCCCATGCGGCCCCAAAACCGCTCAGGTTACGAACATAGCCAGGGACGCAGGCAATAGGGTTTACCTGCTGCTGCGTTGTCTTCTGCTGGAGCGCTGGGGCCTCCTCTGCCTCAGCAGATAACGCCTTCGAGCGCGGCGTCGTGGGCGTCGATTTCGTCTTGTCGTTCGTCGAGCTCTCCGTCATTGCAATACTCCAACCAGGTTTGGTGATCTACAGTTTCCATCAGGCCCAGGGAACCGGCTCGGCAAATGAGACGGATCTCCCCATTGGTACGCTCGGCTTCTTTCCGCCAGGTGGGAACGGGCGGAATTTCGGCCAAGGCCAGAGCGAATTCGAGCGTACCAGGGAGAATGAGGGTCATTAGGGGGTTACAGGAGTGGCGGCATATTCAACATATTCGGGCTGCTCGATGTTGTAGCCAGCGGCGATCGCCGCTGCTTCTGCATCAGTCGAGTAGTAGGTGGAGAAGACCCCGCCACCATCCTCAATCGATACGCGCCCCGGCTTGGTGCGAGTGCCCGTAAAGAGAGAATTGCGCTCGGTGGTGGTGGTGATCTGCCCTGCGGCTTGAAGGCCTAGCACAGTAGCAACTCTGTCGAAGTCCACCCGGTTGAGTGGGAAGGCATACAGGCCGCCGTTGCTCAGCTCTGCGATGGCCGTAACAGAGCGCTTGCCGTCTACGTTTGCGGTCAATCGAACGCCCCGAGCGGGCTTAGACAGGCCCCACCCACCAGCGGCAGAGGCGGCCAGTTTGTTATAGGCCACATAGGTGCTGGTGCTGCTGGGCTGGGAGATAGGGGCGGTCGGGTCGCGCTTCACCACGCGGGCGGGCTTGGGCGAGTTGGCCCCCGTAACCAGGATGGCGTTCGCTACCGCAGCCGCTTCGGCGGCGGTCATGTGGCCCAGCTGGGCCTTGATGTCGGCGCTAGAAATGCCAGTGCGAGCCGCCAGGTCTACGGTTTTCCAGCCGTAGTGAAGGATGGGATTGACTGGAACAAAGGTCAGCACATCACGCAATGAGCCGCGAGTATATTCGGGCATGGGTTAGGTCTCCTGTTTAAAGTAAGTAGGGGTCAGCGCCGTAATTCACGTTGCCAGAGCCCGCATCAAGGTTGAACAAAACGGGCAGACTAAATGAACCTTGATAGAGGCCGGTATCGCTGTTGTACGTGCCAGTAACGTAGTTTCTAGAGCTAGGGTTTAAGGTGGGGTTTCGCTCCAGGTTTTGGATGAACATCAAAACTTCCAGGGCATATTTCTCTGGACTATTGCCTTTGAAAGTGCCCCCGGTGCCAACTTGAAATCCAGCGCCCACCAGATAGGGATTAACACTTAAGGTTAAATTCCCGCTCCCGTCGATGACTTGAGATACGGAGAACTGATAAGTTCCACTGAAAAAAAGAGCCTGCTGATCATGACTGGCCAGCACATTTGTAACCTGACCCGGATTGGTCACCTCAGACAATTGCTTGAGAGATATAAAGCTCAAGATTTCGTGAGCCTGCCCCTCTGCCGTTGTTGATTTGATAGTGCCACCCGTGCCAGGCGTAACAGATGCCATAAAAGCTCTAGAAACTACTTATGACAAGGAGTCTAGCCTATCCCTTGGATCTGTCAACAGGGGTATTCACGTAGGCTTTAGGCTGCATGTCTATTATGCAAATGCTTTAGTATTTGTTCATTAGACAGGTGTTTTTTTGAGGCAAAAAAGATTATGGAATTGTTACTCTATCCGAAGCTAAGCACCTGCTCAAGGCGTGCTATTAGACGAAAAAGAGGCAGGTATGGCAACCCTTATGAATACAGACCCTATGGCAATTTGGTTAGACGGCTTGCCAGCGAGACCGGGCAATCTCAAGAATGGGTTTTAGACCAATTGACTAGGGAACGACAGTATCTCCTGTCCCAAGACGGCGCAGCAGCTCTCTAACCTTCTCATCAAAATCTGGTGGCTCAACCGACCGCCACAGGTCAAACCGGGCTCGTTTGTCGTTGAAATTGCCGTCTCTACTTCGCCTGCCCAGGTCAAACGAGAGCGTGCGTTCTCGGTTGATGATGGTTACATAGGCTGGATAGATTCGTGTCGTTTCCTTATAGAGCTTGGGGTTGCGCAGCCGCTCAGCCTCCTTCTTCTCTTCAGTCACACTGATAGTTTTGATTTCAGCAGTGCTTAAGGCTAGGAATGCCTTTAGGCGGTCTTCGGCTTCGTCGGATGTACCGCCGTAGACCGTTAGGGGGTGCCCGTTGGTCAAAATGGCATGGGCGCGCCATCGGCCCCACAGGTAGCCATTGGGGCCACCACAGGCAAACCGGAGCTTATCCCAGTCCAGAGAAGCCCGTGAGACGTCAGACAGGCTCACAGTGGCTTTAACTAATCTTGACCCACCGTGCCTCGAATAGGGAGGCGTTTTGAGGCTGCGAAGCGCAAATTTAAGTCGTATTCCGTCAAAGGGCCGAGGCCTAACGTAGTCGTCGAGCGTGTCACCCACAAACTGCCCTATATCCCTGTCCTCCACCATCTGGTGGGTGGTGAGCACTGTGGTGAGCTGCCCGCGCACTTCACTCTCTGGGCCTGCCAAAACAAACTTTTCGGATTCGTTCTGTCGGTTGGGGGTGACCTCTACCACCCGCTGGCGCTCGTTAGAGAGCGTCTGGCCCAGCTTCTGCTGGGCGTAGTAGCCCTCGATCGAGTTGGCCACCACGTAACCGGCCTCTATGCAGGCGTCGATCGCCTCTTCGATCAGCTCTTCGGTGAAGTTTTGCCAGAAGGTCGAGGGAATCTTTTCGACCCGCTCCTCTACGGCCTGGGCGAATGACCAGCTCTCGGAGTTGGATGCGCCCCATTTCTCGCGTACTTCATCGGCCCGGCCCCCAAACAGCAGGCCACCGATCGGGTTTTTGGGGTCTTTGAGCCAGCGGCGCGCGCCCTTATACATCCAGCCAGCGGTTTGGCGGGCTAGGTTCCGCAGTGACATCCGAATAACGTACGCAATCTCGAATGTCAGCTCTTCAAAGGCCTCTTCGCTCACTTCCCGCAGCACATAGCTGGCCAGGCGCTCATCAAAGGCAAACAGCGACGTGGCGGGCACAATGCCGCAGGCGAAGAATCCTAGGGCGTTGCCAGCGGTGCCCCCCAGGATGCCGCCATAGGCTGACCAGCGAGCTTTAGCCTGCTGGTCAATGCGATCGTCCGGGATGTTCCAGTCGAAGTAATACAGCTCGATCGCCGCGCTGGTGAACATTGACCAGAGGTTGCTGAGGCTAAAAACTAGGGTGGGGATTTGGGCCAGAGCAGCGCCGATCAGGAAGCCCCGCAGGTTGCCCCAGGTGAAGTAGTTGGCGATCTGCTTCCCGGCCTGAAATATCTTCTCTAGGAACCCTTTGGCCCCACTGCGAGCGCCAACCTGCAACCGGGTGGCGCGGCTGTAGAGCTGCGCTGTGGTGAGTGTAAAGCCCATTATTTCTTGCCCTCCCCAGGGCTGCGATCTTTGATTTGCGGCCCCTCGGTGGGGGGGCGTCCGTAGGGGTTGGCGTCGCCGGTGACGCCCCTGAACCCTTCAGCCACTTGCCTCAGGTATTCTTCCCAATCGCTATCGTTGCCGTCGCCGGCGGCGGCTTTGTCAATGAAATCGCCCTGCCCACGGATGTTTTGCCGCAGTTGGGTTTTGATGTCGCCTCGGGCGTCGAGCTTTCGCCAGTAGACGGCGCGAATGATGGCGGCGGCCTGTAGCAGCTCGGCAAGGATGGCTTTTATGTCGGTGTTGTCAGTGTTCTCAAAGCCTTTGATTTGGGCGGTGCTCTCGTTTAGCAGGCCGTCTGAGAGGTCTTTGCCAGGGCTGTAGGTCAGCGGCATATTGACGGCACTGGGGCGGCTCTCATAGCCCAGGAAATCAGCATTTGCCTTGGCAACTAGATGCGCCAGATGGGCCTGCTGGGTTGCACTCCCGGCCTGCACCATGGCCCGGCTGCTGGTGTTGAGGATTTGGGCGGCGGTGACCTGCTGGCTAACCAGCATGCCGACTATTTCGGCCACGGCCTCGGCCATATTGGGCATACCCACGGTGGTAGTGCCCGCTGGCGTCGGGATGGGGATACCGACGGGCCATTTGCCCAGCACGCCGTCGAGCTGCTGCACTTGCCAGAGGTGTAGCTCAGCCAGTGAGCCGATCATGAGCTGGCCGGGGTTGTCTTTAGCGATTTGGTCGGGGACGCTGACAGGCATGCCGTCAACGCCTATGCCTGTCTTGATTTGCTCTAGGCGCTTGATGATCTCCGGGTCTGGTGGGGGAATGCAGCAGCTGCTTGGCGTTGTAGGTTGAATGACCACAGGCTTATCAGTGGTCTCAAGATTAGGGTTGTCAGAGGGAGGTGTGCCGATTTGAGGCCCGCTTGGGGTAAGGACTGGCTGCTTATTCTCAGAAGGGATTTTGACTGGAGTTTCAACCAGGCCGCTGCTGTTGCTTCGATTCACGGGGGTAAGGAACGGTGAACCACCACTGAGAGAGCCTGACCTCGCGGCTAACCCAGCCGCACCGGCACCCAAAACAATAGGAATGATTGTTGGGGCCAGCTTAGGAGCCGTCTCGGTGGGGTTGTCAGGCGTTGACTCTTCCTGGGGCGGAGCGTCTGTCTGGTCTGCTGACCCAGGATCACCGGAGGGCATTGGTGAAAACCCCTCTGGCGTGTCGTTAGCAGCGCTGGGATTGATAGGATCCAACGGGCTGGGCTGGGCTGGTGTCGGTGTTTGGGGCCAGGGTAGCTGCTCCGGGCTAGGCTCTGGCTCAGTGTTGGTAGGCGCAGGCAGCGTACGAGGGTTCCCAGCTCCATCTGTTCCATTGGGGCGGTAGGGATTGCGATCGCGCACAGGGGCAGCGCCGCCCGGTGGGTCGCCCCCTGTGTCGGGCTGTCCATCAACGCGAGTGATGCTTGTAATCGAGGCTGTCTTGTCAGCATTCCAGCTAGTTCCACCGTCCCCTGTGAACCACCACGCTGGGTTAAATTGCGCAGTGCAATTTGTAGCATCAGGCGGGCCGGGAATAGAGCGAGAGAATACCTCAAGCCGCCCACCGCCTGAGATGGTAACGGTTCTCACCCCACCAATTGGCCCGCGTGTGGTGAAACTTGAAGTCGCCCCATCGCCGCCGCTAACATTAACGCGATAGCAAACTCCGACGCTTTGCCCTCCGGTGAAGGGTGGAGGAGTGCCGGGTTCAATTATTGGACCGGCCCCAGCGGCCTCAGGAGGGAACTCACTAAGATCTAGCGGTTCGGGGAAGGGCCAAGCCCAGTCAGGGATATTGGCAGGCTTAGGAATATTTGACGCAAGCCCAGCGATGGCAGCCGGAGCCGTGAATGGCTGAGCTAGCGCTACACCAAGGTTTGGTCGGTCAAGGTTTCGCCCAGCAGCAAAAGCGGCACCCTGTAAATTGCCGTAGTCTCCAAGCGCTTGGCTAACAAGGCCGGGAAGCGCAGAAGCTGTGCTCAATGCTCCTAACGCAGGCCCCAGGTTGCCGCCTGCACCTTGGGGGATGCGAACTATGGGAGGTTTGGCAGCAGGCTCTAGGGGCGGTAGCGCCGTCCAAGTCTTTGATGGGGCAAGGTTTACCGGTGCAGTGGGAACAGCCCCTCTATTGATGGGGGTACTTAATGACCCACCACCACCGGGTAAAGCCGTCGAGTTAAGCGGGCCAATGCTACTGCTGGGAACTTGCGGTGGAGATGCAGCATTTCGCCATGTTTCCCGAATTGCTGCATCCCGCATTTGCGTCAATTGGGCAGGGGTTACCTGCTGGCCGTTGAAGTTAATCGTTCTCTGTTCATAGGGAACAGGAGAAGTGTTAGGTTGAGCGGCCTGGCGACGGGTTTCGGCAAACGCCTGCTCACGCAGCTGGCTTACTTGCTCATGAGTCACCCACTGCCCATTGATGTTGACCAGTCGGCTTTCGTAGGGGACGGGAGCCGATGGCGCGGGGCTGGATCTGAAGTTTTCCCGAATGCGAGCGTTAAGAATGCGCTCGTATTCGGCACGGGTGACCCATCCCCCGTACTTCTCCCCTACGTTGACAAATTCAGGCCCCATCCTTCCTCCTTAAGGCAGGAAGTCTTCAGGGATAGCCGCGTTGGTAATGTCCTCTACTTCCATCCAAAACGGGTTGGGAGAGGTTCTCCACCCATCATTTAGCGGAAGACTGACCCGGAATATCACCCGCTCACTTCTATCAGCCGCCAAACCATCCTGCGCCGTCACCAATGGCACCAGCGGGCTAGCGTCGCTCTCTTGATACTTCTCGTTTTTGTAGAGCTGATAGAGAACACCAAGAAACCAGGCGGCACCTTTCTCAATACTGTTTACGGTGGCGGGAAGCTGAGTATCCGGGTCAAATGCAGTCATATTACTTACAGCCGAAAAATCTCCTTCAATTTTGCTTTAGATCTCGAGAGATTTCCCTAAGCTGTAGAGGGCGTTTAGGTAGCGTTTTAGGCTATCACTGGAGTAAGCTAACCGGGAGCCCTGTTATCATTGACCTTGGGAAATCTGACAGGGGGACTCATAAGCCCTTGGTCGCAGGTTCAAATCCCGCCTGAGCCATCTTTTTGCGAACCGAATACCCCTCAGAAGCCCCGTACCACGGGAGTTCTGAGGGGTTTAACTTTTGTTAACCCTCCTCAATACTCCCTAACACTCCCTAACACTCCCCAGTTTTTAGGACGGATTTTAGGCGCATGAATTTTGAGGGCAGATTGAAGCAGGCCAACAGCCGCCTTCGGCTGGGTCGGTGTGGCGTGAGCATTGAGGTGGCAGGTAAGCGGCTCTGCCTGCGGGCGACGTTACCGCCAAAACCGGGCAGCTCGAAGGGGCCGCACCAGCAGCGGCTGTTTATTGGGTACCATGCCAACCCTGCGGGGCTAAAGCTGGCAGAGCAGGAGGCAAAGCGGGTTGGGCTGCTGCTGGATGCGAGGGGGTTTGATTGGGCAGACTTTGGGGCCGTCGACGAGGATCGCCACACCGTTGCTTATTGGATTACGGCGTTTGAGGCTGACTACTTCACCCGTCGCCAGCGAAATCGGAAGTCAGAGACCACCTGGCACGATGACTACTTGAAGTCGTTTGGAAAGCTGCCCCAAGGGGAGGTGCTGACGGTGGAACTGCTGCGCCAGGCCATAGAGGCGACGAAGCCGGACACCAGGACACGCAAGCGGTTTTGCGACTGTCTGGGGCGGCTGGCCACGTTCGCGGGCCTAGAGGCCGATTTTAGGCCGCTTAAGGGGCATTACTCGACGATGACGACAGAGGTTAGGGAAGTGCCGCCAGACGGCCTCATTGCCCAGTGGTGGGCAAAGATACCCAATCCGGCTTGGCAGGCGGCCTATGGGCTGATGGCCGCCTATGGGCTGCGCAATCATGAGCTTTTTTACCTCGATTTCTCGAAGATGCCGGTGCTGCTGGTGCTGGATGGCTCGAAAACTAACTTTCACCGGGTCTACCCGCTTTATCCAGAGTGGGTAGAGCAGTTTGGGCTCAACTGTCCCCAGTTGCCCCAGTGCACGGGGGCGAACAACAGCGCGTTGGGGCACCGGGTAACGCGGCAGTTTGAGCGTTATGGGGTGCCATTCAATCCCTACGATTTGCGCCACGCATGGGCCGTTCGTAGCCTTGAGTTTGGCATGCCGGTGGAGCTGGCTGCCCAGCAGATGGGGCATGGGGTCGATGTCCATTGCCGCACCTACCACCGGTGGATCAGTGAGGAAGTTCACGATCGGGCGTATCGAGTGTTGATGGCGAGGGCTGATCGGCCTCAAGCGCCCCAACTTTCACCTGGTCGGGATGGAATGGAATTAGCTTAACTAGCATCCTATCGCCGCCGCAATCTGGGCAGAGACGGTAATCGTCCTTCCCATTACCGTCTGGATCTAAAACGTAGGCATGGCCGTCACAAGTGGGGCAGGTCACCCTAGAAACGTCACCGCAGTTTGGGCACCACTCGTCGAATCCCCGTCCATGGCAGTCTTCACAGTACTCCGTCTCCCCGGGGGAGAAGTTAATGGCATCTTCTTCGTAGAGGTCTATTTCACCTTCCCCACTGCAGATCTCGCATGACCTAACGCGAAAGCTCCCGCCGCATTGGGGGCAAAACTCCCCTGTTTCTTCCCAGTCACACTCATAGGTCATCTTCTACGCTCCCCTTTCTTCCTGAGGGGCGTTGAGCAGCTGCTCTATTCTGGCCAGGTGCCAGCGGTAAGTAGGGCGGGCCGCGTGGGGGCGGGCGATGTTGCGGTAATGGGTGCCCTGTTTAAACAGTTCTGTACGAAAACCCCAAAGCTGTTTGGCGCTGATGCCTAGGGCCTCGCAGGCTTTGCCGGTGGGAACCCAGTTGCTGTTGAGTTTGTTAGGCATGGTTAGGGTGTATCAGGGATAATTAAGTTGACGGGCCTTTTGAGGGGTGGAAGTGCCAAAAAAGGTTGGGGAACTGAAGAAGGTTTTGCTAAAGGCGGGGTTTACGTGGAGCCCTGGGAAGGGGAGCCACACGCGCTGGCGGCATGAGCTGTTGCCTGACCACCCATTGACCATCTCGGGGAAGGATGGCGATGACGCCAGGTTGTATCTCGAAAAAGAGGTTGCGCTAAGGCTTCGACTACTGAAGGAGAGAGAGTCATGACAACACCGCAGTACAGCATGGTGATCGTCTGGTCTGAGGAGGATGGAGCCTATTTGGTTCACCTTCCCGATTTCGACTTTCAGAAGTTCCACACGCACGGTGAGACATATGGAGAGGCGGCGGCCAAGGGGCAGGAGGTGATTGAGTCGCTGATTGGTTGGTATCAGGAGGAAGGTAAACCCCTGCCATCGCCCACGCGCTCTGTTGCCCTGGAAGTGGCTGCTTAGTCATCGGATTGCCCCCTTAATGCTCGGTACAACTTCTGGCGGTCATCCTCAAAGCGGGCTTCTCTCCTAGCGGCCAAAACAATTTTGACGGCAGCTTTAAACAAAGCCTCGTCAGAAACAGCCATGTTGTTGTCGATCGCCCCGTGCTTCAGGCCCTTAGCCGTATCGACGACGGCAACCATCAAGTCCCCAACGACTGAGGGGGCAGCGTTGACATACTGCGAAAAAAGCGGATCAGTCATGGCTTCGGCCCTCCCATAAATCGACTGGCTTCCCCCACGCTTGAGCCATGCGGCCAATGATGTACAGCAGGTTTTTATATCCGTGCTCTGCCACCAGCTGCTCTACCAGGCGATCGGCTTCTGCCCAGGCTTCGGGTGGGGTGTCTGGGTCGGGGTCGATAAGGTAGCTCTCGGTTTTGGCTCCGTCCTCTAGGGTGACCAGATAGGGGCCTGGGGAGTTTTGTACGTTATCCAGCAGGCGGCGGGTGGATTCTGCATTGTCGAGCTGCCTGGCCAGGGCCATGGCGGCGGGGATGGCGTGTTTGGGCAGCCGCACGGAGTCGGTGGGGCTGTTCCAGTTGGATGGTCTACCCATGGCGGCGGCCCTCCCTTTGCATGACTCCGAGTTGGCCGATTAGCTTCACCAGGCCACGGCGATCGAGGTCTTTGGGGTCGGTGCCGTCGCACAGGGGCGTTAGGTCGGCCCAGCGTTTGTAGCCCAGCGATTGCCGGAGGGCGTCGGCTTCGGCAATAAAGTCTGATAGGTCTTCGCCACCGGTAGCTGGGGCAGCAGCAGCTGCGACTGCGGGGCCGCGATATTGACGGAGAATGGGGCGCTCACGCATGGCAGTCACCTACCGCGCCTTCCTGCCATTCCATGGGGGGCCAGTGGAGGCCGGGGCCTGTGGATATCCCTTCCTTCCCCCCGCACCCCCCTTCCTGCCCTTGGGGAGGTTTAAATTTTAAATCGGCGGTTTCAAAAATACACGCTTCATTTTCCCCCCCTAAGCGTGTAATAGGCCCATTACCAACACTTTCGAGGCTTGCCAGGATTGCAGCCCTGACCTGCTCTGGTGTGTCTGGAACCCTTGGTATAGCGTCCATTACAGGCATTGCAGGCTGCGATCGCTCTGGGTGCCATAGATCAGCGTTTTTATAGAGCGTCTGAGCAGAGGTTTGGGCGGCTTTGGTGAGGCGTTTGACCAGCTCAGAGATAGTTAGCCCAATCTGCTCGCCCAACTCACTGACGGCGGCGGCGATGCGCTCGCGGGCTTCTTCTGCGCGGCCTTTGTTGACCCCTACGCGGGTTCGGTCGCGGAGAGGTGTGCTACCCAGGGGCCAGTAGTAGTTGCTGGCGCTCATGGCCCACGAAATGGCCTTGCGGTGGATTTGGTGTTGATGGCGGCACCATTGCTCAAAGCCGGGGCAGCTGGTGGCGGTGGTTTCGATGTATTCGACCAGTTCTGAACTGCCTAGGCCCTTGAAGACGCGGCCATAGGTGGCAATCTCTTTGAGCAGCATGTTGGTCTGGCCGTGGTCTGTCCAGCCCTCGGCAATAATGACTTCTAGGTCGTTCTTCCAGTCTTCGACGGGGCCGCTGGCTTTGGTGCGGTAGCGGCGGCGGCGGTTGGCCCTGGCGATCGTCAAAGCCTCGCCAATGGTCTCGGCATCGTTCTGCAGAACGGCGTTATCCCACTGGGCGAGGAATAGGGCGAGGTCGTAGGCTCCGCTGATGGGGTTTAAGTCTTCGTCGAGCACGCAGGCCCCAGTCATGGGTTGCAGTGGCAGCCGGTGGCCGTTGTATTCGGTGAATTGCTTATCCCACCATTTGCCGTAGGTTTTGACGTTGGGGAAGCATTCGAGCTGGCCAGGGGCGATTTGCAGGCCCTGGGCCTCTAAACACTGCTGGAGGGCACAGGCCACGCTGAAGGTGGGGAAGTGCTGGGGCAGGGGGCAGTAGATGTGAATGCCGCCGCTAAAGCTACTGCGAAGGATGATGGTGCGCACGATGCCGATGGTCTCTAGCGCGCCGCAAATGTCGTCTATGCGCTCTAGATTGGGGCTGTTGTGGTCGATGTCGATCAGGCCGTAGCTGGTGGAGCTGCCGAAACGGACGCCGATGACTCGCTTGGGGTCTTGCCAGGCTGACCAGAGCACTCTAGGTTTAAAGCGGTATTTGCTGTTGGTCTTCCAGGCGGTGTTGATGTTGTGCTCTTCGAGCGGGGCCTCTAGCCACTTCCAGCCGTAGCCGAAGATTTGGGTGAGCTTGGCTCCGTGGGGATGAGAGGGGTGCAGGGCTTGCTTCATTGGTCTAGCCCTCCCTGCTGGTGATGGTTTGATGGGTTTTGGTTCATAATGCTCTCAAGTTGAATTGAAGTCTGTTGGTCGCAAAAACGGCGATCGCCCCCTCAGAGGCGATCGCCGTTTTTTTAGTCAGCAAGGCCATAGGCAAAGCATTCACGGTAGAGGCCTTGCGTTGTCGGCACGAGCTTGAAGCAGCGATCGCCCCAGATGATGACGTCTGGCCCTCGCCCTTCGATAAAGGGCAGAATCTCGGCTTCACGTACAAAACCCCCTAGGTCGGTCTCTAGGCGGATAATATTGCCGTGTGGTTTGGTCATTGGCTTCCTTAGGGTTGGTGTAGAAACGACAAAACGGCGATCGCCCCTCAGAGAGCGATCGCCGTTTCTTTGAGCGCGCACCAGGGGCAAGACTGGTAGCGTTCGTGGTAGAAATTGCTGCACTCAGGGCAACGGGGATCTGAAAACCCACCGCATGGTGGACAGCACTGCTTAATACGGCCATCTAAGACGATTGTTAGCCAGCCGCTTTCAATGGCTGGATGGGAAGTCTGGCGCGTGCCACATTGGCAGCACTGCATCAATTCACCGGAGAATGGAGTATTCATAGGTCAGTTAAATGAAACAACTAACGGCGATCGCCCCCCAGAGAGCGATCGCCGTTTTTTTAGTGCCTATTCGGATAGAGGCCTGACGGTGCGGTAAATCTCATGAATACTGCCTCGTGTTGGGATAATGGGGTGCCTGCACGGGTTCGCCCTGACAAAGCTCCCGTGCAGACTTTGTACACGAATTGTTTCTCGTGCTATGGTTAACCATAACACGAGATTTAATTTACGCGATGGATCTCGTGGATAAATGAAGCAGGGGATAGCTGGATTCGTGGAAAGACGTAAGCAGTTAAATCTCACTCAGAAGCAGGTGAGCGACGCCGTGGGGGTGACTACCCGCACAGTTCAGAGCTGGGAGCTTAGGGAGAATCTGCCCCGGCTAACACTCGATAAAGTCCTCATTCTCTGCAACACGCTTCAGTGCTCTTTGGAGGAGCTGGTTAGTTGGTTTTATGCAAAGCCAGTTGATCTCCCTTCTGAATCTGAAGATGCAGGCAATAAGGCGAAAACAAAAAGGGGGGTGCCCGCAAAGCACAGCCCCCCTCCGTCCGCTGTCTAACTTAGTAAACAGGGATTAACCCACTATGAATCACCCGCACGCCCCTACCACGGGGGCTACTTTTTCATGCCCATGCAACCTCAGCTCCATCAAGCCCAGCTTGCAGGCCCTGGCCGCCAAAGCCGAGGCCAACGGTGGGCACCTAACGCCAACTCAAGCCCAGCTCTACTTGCAGCTCTATCAAGGGTGGCAGTATCACCGGGCCTCTCAGCCCGCCCGCTTTAGGGGCGAGGTAGATGGGTTGTGTGATGCGATCGGCTCTCTACCCGTAGTGGTAATGGCCGCCTAAACAAAATTGTTAACCCCAGGGGCAGAGCCGTCCAGCAAGACCCCTGGGATTGCCCAAGAAGGACAAACCTATTATGACCGCAGACCTTGATTTACAGACCATCCATCGCATTCTCTTAGACCTTAGAGAGAAAGGCCGCGCCCAGGGCAACACCCTAGAGCTGCACCAGGTTTCACAATTTGGCGATGCGATCGTCGCCTGGGGCTACCTCAAAAAGACCCAGCCCCAGCCCTACCGCGCCGAAGTCGATGGCCTGGTCGAAGCCATTGGTTGCTACTCCCTCAGCACGGGGGCCGAAGCCAATGTCTAACTCCAGAGACCGTTTCACCACCGCCTCCAGCCAGGCCGATAAGGCCCTAACCGATTTCGATTTAGTAGAAGATTGCCAGTCTGTAGATGAGCTGGCCGCCAAAATCTTCAGAGCCCAGTTTGTTCAGCACGGCCAGAGCTATGCCCAGGCGTACGTTCAAGCCGTGCGCCTGCTGGCCTCTGTTCAATAGCGTCGCTGAGCCCGCGCCCCCGTCTCCTTGGGGGGCGCTTTTTGTCGTTTTAAAGAGGTTGACCCCATGAAAAATGCAGCCATTGTCACTTCGACAGTGTTCAACGAAGCCGGAGAAAACTATTCAGAACGCTACGTTTTGACCCTAGAGGAGGAGGGGGAAGAGTTGAGGTTGACTCCATTTGACACCGAAGAGCCCTTCTTCGATTCGCTCCATATCCCCTTAGATGACCTGCTCGCAGCACTGCTGCTTATCGGTGCTCCGATCGCTCTAATTAACAACCAATCAGAAGAAGCCAGGGAGGGCCAATTATGAAACCGATTCACGGCGTATTCGCCCTAGCCATCATTGGCACCGCAGTCCCCAGCATTAGCAACCTGGGCAACTTCGCCTCCAAGGTCACCACCGCCCGCGCCGAAGCCAGTCGCATCGGCGATGACATGACCGAGCTGGCGCTGAGCCAGCAGGAGCAGGCGCAGAAAAACGAGGTGGCGATCGCCCGCTATCGAGACGGCTGCATCCCGGTGGTGAGTGTTGACCAGCAACTCTATGTCTCGCTGGTGCTCAACCTGCCAGTCATAGACAGCGCCTCCAATCAACCCATCCCGGTGGGCTCTATCGTCTGCGATGCCCACGGCAACACCGGAGTCATCACCGACGACGACAGCGACCCCAACAGCCCAGGCGTCACCCAAAAAATGGCCTTTACCGGCGATAAGACCCTGGTTGATTGGCGAATGAGCCAATACCAGGGCGCTGCCTACTACATGCCCTCAAACTAAGTCCCAGCAAACCTTTAGAGAATCAAACCCATGACGACCTATTACGGAAAGAACTGGTCAGCCGGTTCCCAAAAATCAGAGACCAAATCCTCAAAACGCAGTCAAAACTCAGGGGCCAAGACAGCCCGACAGCTGCTTTACTGGCTCGCCATCTGCGTGGCCTGCATCGTGGCCGCCGCCAACATGCTCCCCTACTGCAAAGCGGTATCCCTAGCCCTGGTCAACATCTTCGACCTGCAAGGCGTCGTCGGCTTTTTTGGCAACCGCGCCCTGGCCCTCATCTCAATCCCCACTGGGGTCGTGCTGTGGGCCTTCATCCAGACGGCAGAAACTTACCCAATTCTGCTAAAGCATGACCGCAAGCTCATGCGCCTGATTGCCCTTGAGGCCGATTCTGCCGACCAACTCCAGGTGAACGAAAACGACGATCCCGCCCTGGTGCGACTGAAGGAATGGTACAACCGCTTCCCCATGCTCAGCATCCGCACCGCCAACCGGGCCAGCCTGGTCTCCTACATCGTGGATACCTTCATCTGCCTAGCCGTCTTCCCCCCCGTCGAGGGCGGGTTTGCGCAGATGGTGTTTGTCATCTTCACCGGCCAGTGGGGGCTGATCAACTGGGGCAGCGTGGGGCTGATCGTCACCATGCTGTTCTGCTTTGAACTCATGGTGCGCTTCATCTTGTTCCTTGGCCTGCAATGGCACTACATGAAGCGCGCCCACAGCTAGACAACACAGCAACCGGGGGCAACCATGCCCCTTACTTTTTGGTGAAATCATGAGCAATTTAGTCACATCTCACCCCCTCTGGATTGATACCGCCGAAGATGCTGCCGAAGGCATGCACAACCCCAAGCTCTATATCGGTGGCGGCCTGGCCGGGGGCCTCGTGCTCGGTAGCCTGCTAAATCCACTCACGGGCCTAGCCGCCCTGTCCTATGGCCTCTACATGGCCTGGGATGCCAACGAGCGCAACAGCGACCAAATAGAGGCCGTCAGCGAAGGGCTGATCGCCCACCTGCTCGACAAAAAGCAGCTGCGCAAATATCAAGCTGAGGTCGGTGCCGACCAGGTGCAGTCCGAACTCACCCAGGCGATCGCCCGGGAGCTCAGACTCTCAGACGATGCCGAAACGTTGGCCAGGTCGTTAGGCCTACTGGGCAAACCCAAAGCACTGCCCCCCGCCGACACTGGCTCATCCATGGCTGCTCAGCCCACAGAGCATGCACAGGGCGACATGACGACGACCCCTCCTATAGGGACGGCGACGGACGGCGACGATGGGGGGCGACGGTCGCAGCCCGCCATCGCCATAGGTTCTAGCGCCCCGTGGGACGACGAAGAAAATGGGTGCGACGACACGGCGACGGACGCCGATGACAAAAACGCGACGGTCATCGATGACCGTCGCACCATTTTCGATGACAAGTCACCCTACGGCCTCGACAAGCTGCGCGGGGTGTCAATGAGGCAGTTTAAAGACCAGCTCACCCGCCTGGGTATCACCGCAGAGTCGGGCAGCTTTAAATCGGTCGAACTGCTCAAGTACCCAGGGGCCTCGACCATCGTTGAGCAGCGGCTGAGATCCTTCTGGAAAGAATTTGGATCTGCCCGCATTCCCCACGCCGTCTATTTCGTCTTTGGCCTTCAGTCTGGCGGCAATCGCTCAGAGACATTTAAGCAGCAGTATGAAGAAGCAAAACTGTGGGTCACCAACTGGTTTAAGGAGAATTTGCCCCATGAATAATGCCGCCAGAGTAGTCTAGGCTCACCACTCCACACCCCTCGGTCTCTCAGCCGGGGGTGTTTTTTATTTGCCTTCTATTGAAAGCCTGACCAACAATCCCACCAGGGCGATCGCCGCACTAATTGAGAGGCCCGCCGAGATTCCACCCACCCACTTCACTACATCCCAAGTGCGATCTTCCCACTTGCGGCCCCGGTCTTGCTCTTCCCTCATCTGCCCCAAATCATCGGACAGCTTTTCCAGGGCGGCCTCTATTCGGTCGAGGCGATTGTCGCTCTCATTGCTCGTGGTCATGGGGGTTAGGGGCGCGCTACAGCCCCATTATCGCCTATCCCTCAAAATGTCAGCGATCACCTTCTCCGCGCACCAGTCGAGCGACCTGCTCATATTGGCCTGCCGGGTCGAATGCAGCAGCCGCACCGACACATCGTAGTTATGGGTGTATTTCGTTATTTGGCTCACCGCCTGGCCAATTTCTCGCTGCTGAGCCTGACTTACCGAGGGCGATCGCCTAGCACCATCTGGTGCCGGTCGATGGGCTACTCTCACCTTCCTAACCCGGCTCTGCCCACTGCCAAAACTGAAGAACGGAGCCTTCACCGCCCCAGAACTGTAGAGCTGGTTATAGCGAATCCACCACGCCACAAAGCCCACGATCACCAGCGCCAACAGTACACCCATAAACTGCCCATCACTCTACAGAGAGTCTTCCCCGGTGGGCTGGGCAATTACGTACAAAACTATCCACTCCGCAATCTGGCCTAGTTGTCAAAAATCAGCACCACCACCAGGGCCACCAGCGCCGCCACCACAAACCGCACGATTCCGCCCAACCATGTCGTCGGCGTGGCCAGCCACCGCAACGCAAAATTTATGTTGTCGGCATTGGTCGCCGATGCAGGCGCTGGCGGCGGCGGTGCTGGTACCACCTCTGGCTGATCGGGTGGCAGGGTGGTTATAGGCGTGGTGCTGGCGATCGTAGGGGGGCCAAGCTCCTCTGGCACCGTGTCTTGAGCATTCTCGACTACCTGAATCCTGGCCTTAGGGCCTAAATCGATCCTGTCTCCAATTTGTATTGATTGCGGCTTGCGCGGGGGCTGCACTCGTCTTCCGTTTAGCCAGGTTCCGTTCTCGCTCCCCAGGTCGGAAATAAACCAAGCGTTATTGGCATAGGAATAGCTGATAGCGGCATGTTTGCCGCTCACTGTTCTCATGTTTATGGTGAGCTGGGCCGTCGGGATACGGCCCAGCACCCATTCCCCACTTTCCTGCTCTGGGGCCGACAGCTCATAGTCGAGGTTGGCCCAAACCGGATCGCCAAAATCGGGGTCAAAAAAGAGCGTAAGCCTGGGCACATCACTATTCACTCTCCACCTGGGAGAACATGACGGGTATATGGGTTGCGTCGGCGATCGCCTGCCACTCGGCGCTGGCCGCTGGCCCTGGGGGGTAGAGGCTGGCCAGATAGGTGTAAGTGCTCTGAAGCGCCTCCACATTGCATAGAATGGCGCACGACTTGAGGTCTTCGCGCCAGTCGGCAGGCAGAGTTGCCGCCCAAGCCCGAAAAGCGCTGTTGACCATCAGCGCCAGGCGGAAGTTTTGCCAGTCTGGCCCCGGTGGCTCCGGCTCTGGTTCCGGTGGGGTGTAGGGCTGCCACTGGCCAGCGTCGTAGGCAGCTTGCAGCGCGGCCACAGTGGCGGGGCTGCCGCTGTAGGTGGCGATCGCCGCTGCTGAGTCTAGGCAGTGGGTCAGGCCGTCTGCGGTGGTGATGGCAATCATGGGCGAATCAGCTTGTAGTGGGTGATGGCCATAAAATGGCGCAGGTTGCCTGGGCTGCCAACTCTGGACGCGAAATTATCGGAAGCCGTGGGGCCAGCAATAACTACTGGAGTTGCCAAAATCTTCTGCAAAAAGGTAGGGGCTATCGTTGATTGGTCGATGGTGGTTAGCCAATCTACTAAACCCAATCCACCGTGTCTAAACAGCCAGTGGTTACTGGCATCCTGGGGCGCAAACGGTTGAGTGAAACTGGCGGTGTATCCAGTCAGCACCACCGGATATTTAGGATAGATGCTCATCACTCCGGAAGTGTTGGCAGAGGCTGATACGCCTGAATAGAGCGGGGCATAGCGCTCTCCACTCAGCCACAGAGAGCCCGACCATTCCCACTCCCCCAGAATCAAGCCCCCGGCGCTGCGCTCGCGCCAGGTTGCCCCAGCCGCTGGGCCTGAGGGCTCTGCCTGCTGGTCATAGGTGAAGCCATAGGGACTCGTGGGCTTGCCCGACAAATCGCTATAGGCCCCGCTGGTGGCCACCGACGCCAGCCCAGAGACAGTGTTAGCCGGTTGGGTGCCGGTATGGTTGGCCCTGGCCCGGTTAACGGTGTCGCGGGCATTGAGCTGGGTTGTGGTCTCAAAGCTGGCGATTGCCGCCGCTTCCAGCTTGGCATCTAGCGCCGTTTGCAACCCCGTGACGGTGCTAATGGCCTGAGCCCCGGTGTGGTTGGCCCTGGCACGGTTCCCAGTGTCTCTGGTGTCGAGCTGGGCATTTGTCTCGAACGCAGCAATATCGGCTGCTTCGAGCTTTTGCTCTAGAGCTGCCTGAATATTGCTAGACAACAGATCCAAAACGGCCTCTGTGGCCGTAGAAAGGGGCTTGTCGGCGTCGGCGGTGTTGTCTAACTGGTCTAGGCCCACATCGGCTTGGGTCAGCGTGACGTTGCCAGTTCGCCCCGCCACCGACTGCACTGGGGCCGCTGCTGCTGCCGTGGCCGAAAAATCAGAGATGGTGACAGCCGGTTGGGTGCCCGTGTGGTTGGCTCGGTCTCGGTTGGCGGTGTCGCGGGCATCTAGGGCGGTGGTGGGCTCGGTGGCCGCTACCGCCAGATAAAGCTCCTGAAAATTGGCGTTGATCTTCTGCCCTGCCACACGGGGCGGGTCGCCCGTGCCGTCGTTGGGTTCAATGCCAACGTTAATCAAATCCAAGGACATCGGTTATATCCATCGACGTGTCTTCGCGATCCCAGAACGGTACGGTGTCGTTATCGGCAGCCAGCTCAGGCGGCGGTGAATCCCTCACCAAGTGATCTACCTCCACCAAAAAGGCGGGTTCAGGGCTGCGGCCTCGAAAGTTGCGATAGACAACCTTTTTGACCTCAGGCCGCCAGATCAGGCCGCTGCCCCTAACCTCTCTGGGAATGTCGGCATCAATTACCAAAGACTCTTCACGGGGGTAAATGCGCCGGGCCTGGGTAACAAAAACCTCGCCATCCTGATTTGTACGAAACCTCACCAGGGCGTAAGACTTGAAGATTACCCCCACCCCCAGGTTTTTGCAGGTGACCCGAAACACGGCGGCCCCTGCTGCCAAGGGGGTGGCTCCGGCATAAGCTCGCCACTCGCCCAGCTTGGGGGCCACAATGCCCAGGCTCTGCCACGACATTAGCGACCGATCCTAAACGTGCCTAA